>JACCDJ010258894.1_pt1 | contig 59757 bp, 61 predicted proteins | sample 7444481 | NCBI WGS metagenome assembly JACCDJ01 (sample SAMN15323435, study PRJNA562643) | freshwater metagenome | isolation source: river surface water | place: USA:Blue River Watershed | collected 2017-08-15
CAAGATGTGACGTTTAAACGCCTGCTTACGCTTAATCTTTCCGCTACCGGTCACCTGGAAACGCTTCTTAGCGCCGGATTTGGTTTTTGATTTTGGCATTGTATTAGGGTTTTAATTATTTCTTTTTAGGGTTGATAATGACAAACATTTTCTTTCCTTCCAATTTGGGCAATTGCTCAGGAACACCAACTTCTGAAAGCTCTTGAATAAATTTCAACAACAAAATCTCACCGCGATCTTTAAAAACAATGGATCTTCCTTTGAAAAATACCCAAGATCTAACTTTGTTTCCTTCTTTCAAAAATTCGAGGGCATGCTTCAATTTGAATTGAAAGTCATGATCATCGGTGTTGGGACCAAAGCGAATCTCTTTAACGGTAACATTGACCTGCTTGGCCTTCATCTCCTTTTGCTTCTTTTTCTGATCGTACAAGAATTTCTTGTAATCAATCACGCGGCAAACGGGTGGCGTAGCATTCGGGGAAATTTCAACCAAATCTATCTCCTGCTCCTGTGCCATTTTTAAGGCAACAGCAGTTGGATAGACCCCTTGCTCCACATTGTCACCAACCAAACGTACCTCAGCGGCAGTAATGCGTTGGTTAATGCGGTGCTCATCCTCCTTCTCTCTTCTGAAATCTCTGCGAGGGTAGGGTTTTCCAGGTTTATGCGTTGGTTTTTTTTCCATTCAATGTTTGTTATCCGTGTGAAAGCATTTCCTTGATTTCGTCTTGAACCATTTGTGCAAAGTCATTTACAGAGAAGGTTCCCAAATCTCCAGCACCTTTTTTCCTTGCGGAAACAGTCTGAGCTTGTTGTTCCTGATCCCCGATAATCAACATATAAGGCACGCGAGCCAATTCTGCTTCTCGGATTTTCTTTCCCACTTTTTCGTTGCTTTCGTCAACGGAGGCGCGAATATCGTAATTTTTTAGATTATTTGCTACACTTTTTGCGTAATCGTTGAATTTTTCACTTACCGGAAGCAATCTAACTTGCTCAGGTGTAAGCCACAATGGGAATTGTCCTGCACAATGTTCGATCAAAATGGCCACAAATCGCTCCATAGAGCCAAAAGGAGCCCGGTGAATCATTACAGGTCGGTGCTTCTGGTTATCCGCACCGGTATATTCCAGTTGAAAACGCTCGGGCAAATTGTAATCAATCTGAACGGTTCCCAATTGCCATTTTCTTCCGATGGCATCTCTAACCATGAAATCCAATTTGGGACCATAGAAGGCGGCTTCACCCAATTCTACTACCGTTTTTAATCCTTTTTCATCTGCCACTTCTTTGATGGCAGTCTCTGCTTTCTCCCAGTTTTCATCGCTTCCAATGTACTTGGATGGATTATTGGGATCTCTCAATGAAACTTGGGCCAAGTAGTCATGGAAGTCCAATGTTTTGAAAATATACAGCACAAGGTCAATCACTTTTCCGACTTCTTCTTTCACTTGATCTACCGTACAGAATATGTGCGCATCGTCTTGGGTAAATCCCCGCACTCGCGTTAAACCATGGAGCTCTCCTGTTTGCTCATAGCGGTATACAGTGCCAAACTCGGCCAAGCGCAATGGAAGATCACGGTATGACTTGGGTTCTGCCTTGAAAATCTCACAATGGTGCGGGCAATTCATGGGTTTTAGCATGTAAACTTCCCCTTCTTGCGGAGTTTCAATAGGTTTAAAACTATCTGATCCATATTTGGCCCAGTGCCCACTAGTCTCGTACAATTCTTTGTGGCCAATGTGTGGAGTGATGACTTGAAGATACCCCGCCTTTGTTTGCGCAGCTTGCAAAAAGGCCTGCAATCGCCCTCTTAAATCAGCTCCTTTTGGCAACCATAGAGGCAATCCACTTCCCACCTTTTGGGAAAAATGGAATAATCCCAATTCCTTTCCTAGTTTGCGATGATCTCTTTTTTTGGCTTCCTCCAATTGCACCAAGTATTCCTCTAACTCAGCCTGCTTGGTAAAGGTAATGGCGTAAACGCGGGTGAGCATTTTGTTTTTTTCATCACCTCTCCAGTATGCCCCAGCGACATTTAAAAGTTTGGCTGCTTTAATGAATCCTGTATTGGGAAGGTGCGGTCCGCGGCACAAATCTGTAAAATTGCCTTGCGTATAGAAAGTGATGTCTCCATCACTTAACCCTTCGATTAATTCCAGTTTATAAGGATCTCCTTTTTCCGTAAAATACCTCACAGCCTCTTCCTTGGATACTTCCTTTCTGATATAGGCGTTTTTTTGACGGGCCAATTCCAACATCATCTTTTCCACTTTTGGAAAATCTTCTTGTGAAAATGTGTGTTGACCAAAATCCACATCGTAGTAAAATCCGTTTTCGATTGGAGGGCCTATGGCCAATTTTATCCCGGGATAAATGGCTTCCAAAGCCTCTGCCATCAAGTGAGCTGAACTATGCCATAAAGTGGATTTTCCATCCGTATCATTCCATGTTAGAAGCTTTAATGTGGAATCACCAGTAAATGGTCTTGTAGCGTCCCACACTTCTCCATTGACTACCGCCGCCAATACATTTCGCGCCAATCCTTCTGAAATCGACAAGGCCACATCCATGGCCGACTGACCAATTTCAATACTTCTAACACTGCCATCAGGCAAAGTAATGTTGTACATTTCTCTTAATTTAAGTTTGCAAAGTTAATTAATTCACCAACTCGTATTTCTTTCGTCTAATTCTAAATTCCACTCTTCGATTCTTGGCTCGCCCTTCCTCTGTTTCATTGGAAGCCACTGGTTGACTACTTCCCAATGCCTTGATCTCAAATCTATTTTGATCAATGCCCTTTCGAACAATGAAATCGATTACCGCATTGGCTCTATTCTCCGACAATACCTGATTATATGCCATCGCTCCTTGGGCATCGGTGTGTCCATGTATTTCCATATACATGTGCTTGTTTTTTCGCATCATGACATAAATATTCTCCAATTGATTGATGGCTGAATCGGTAAGAGCAAATTCATCAAAATTGAAGTGAACGGCATCCAATACTACTTCTTCATATTCTTGTAATTCCAATGGTGGATCAACCGCAACTTCTTGAAGTTTTTCATTGACACAACTACAAGCATTTTTGTTGTCAATAGATACAACAGATACATCATCAATGAATAGATACGAGTATTCCCTCTGCTCCGGAACCTTGGGGTCTTGTGTCCTTCTGATTATCCTGAGCTCTTTGTCATCTTTGAAATTTCCTATTGTGATGAATCGTTCTCCTCCTTTGGCCACGAAATATCCGCTAAGCTCCACCCATTGTTCAGTGTCGTCCATCATGATGAATTTTGGATTGGATAAGCTCACCTCTTGTAATATAATGGGTTTGCTGGTTATGGTTTTATGGGGTTGCGCACTTAGAGATACACCAAAGCCATCATGAATGAATTGGCAATTGTCTGCAGCGGAATAATAAATGGTAATACAGACCTGCTCTCCAGGTTTCAGTGCACGTGATAAATTTCCCAATAAGTACTCTCGGTATCGATTGTGATTGTTCAAATATGTCCCCAGTCCTGCATATCCATTGCCTGTTCGTGCATGCTGCTGACCAAACATGTTGTTGGGAACCCCCACTTTTTTGCTACACGTGTTGAAATGGTCTGGTGTTCCTTCTCCAGCCTGTGTCCATTTTTTTAAGGATTTGAGATTCTGCTGGGTAAAATCATTGGGGCAATATTCCATCTCCTCAAAACTCGGATTGATGACCAAGTTTTGAGCTTTTGTTGTCATGGATAACAACAGAAGTATTAGGATATGTCCGGTGATTTTCATATAAAAAAAGAGGCAAACGGTAGATGCCGCTTGCCTCTTTCAAACGGTTTAAATTTACTTAACGCTGAAAATGACTCTTCTATTTTGCGCTTTACTCATGGGAGTTCCTTTTGTTCCCACCAATTCGTTGGCATCTTTTGAATCGATGGATATGCGGGCTTCATCCACACCGCGCGTAACTAGAGCGTCTTTTACCATGATAGCGCGATTTTTTGCGATTTCCAAAAGCTCAGGTTTCACTTTGGCTTCTGTCATTTCCTCTGTATCAGCATGTCCTGTTAGTAGAATGTTGATCGCTGGATTGGCTTTTAAAATTTCTGCCAACTCATCCAATTCAGATTCGAATTGCGCAGGAATGGCATCTGATTCTTTACCAAAATAAACACCAGCAGCATTAATCAACTGTTCTGGTTTTGCTCCAGCAGGTTTAGCACCTGATTTACTGTAAATCAAATCCGTTTCCACCACAGTGCTCTTGCCACAATTGCATTCACTTTTTGCTGTAATCGGAAGAACAGAAATATTGTCGACATAATAATAAGCCCCATTGATGGTTACCCCAGTAGGCTTGGTTGTGGGCTTAACCTTTTCAAATTTCATATCACCATCATTTCCGAAGCCACCTATGGTCATATAGGTTTCATTGCCTTTGGCGTAATATGGAACACAAACCGTAGTCCATTTATCAGCATCATTTATTGCTCTGTTGGCGGGCATCAAAACGCTACCTGGTGTGGTGATGCTTTGGTCGTCCTCATGTTGAATTTTTTTCTCTGAGAATAATATTCCAACATTATTTACCGCCAATTTTGAATTTTCAGCTAAGCTAAGATTGTAAGTGACGCAATACATTTGGTCTTTTTTCAATGGGTGCTTTAGCTTTTGAGATAAATAGGTGCGATTGATTTTTGGATCTTTGCTATATCCCATAAAACCCGCGTAGTTGTTTCCTTCTTGGGGAGTTTGGTTACCCAGGTCATTGTCAGGGGCATTGATTTTTTTGTTTTTTGAGTTTCCACCTGCAAACAAATCGGCTCCTGTTTTATTGACGCTCAACCAAGGTTTGGCTGCCAAATGAAGTTGCCCTTTACCTTTTAGCAATTTGACATCAAACTCTTCAAAAGACCCATTGAAAACTTCGTTGGGATCTGTATCTTGAACGACCTCCTTCTTGCCCTTTTCAGGTTTGTCAGCCTTGTCAGCATCCTTTCCATCTTTTTTTTGGGCGTATGCGCTCATTCCAAAGAGGAACAAACACGATAGAACTAAACTTTTAATTTTCATGATTTCAGGTTTATGCATTTTGTATCGTTTCAATAAATAATTTTAATTTTTTAGGATCCATATCTGGGTAAACCCCGTGGCCCAAGTTGCCAATATACTGCGACTTTCCGAATTTTTCTATCATATCCATTGTGGATTTGATGATCTGCGTATCGGAACCATAAAGAACTGCGGGGTCCAAATTTCCCTGAAGCGTTTTTGATGGTAGCAGCTGTCTCGCAGAATTGATATCCATGTTCCAGTCTAGTCCAACAACGTTGCAAGAAAGATCTGCCAAGTCAGCCAAAGCGTAATGTGCTCCTTTTGCAAAGAAAGTTACTGGGATTTGCGCCTGGATTTGAGATAATATACGCTCAACATGAGGGAGAATCAGCGTTCTGTACCATTCGGCATTTAGAACTCCTGCCCAAGAGTCAAACAATTGAAAAAGATGTACGCCTGTGTTGATTTGCATTTGTGCGTAGGCTATTGTGGCCTCTGAAATTTTCCTAAGCAATGCTTGTGCCAATTCAGGTTGCTCTATCAAAACACGTCGCGCTTTACTAAATTCTTTGCTTCCCTTTCCTTCGATCATATAACAAAATATGGTCCATGGTGCACCCGCAAATCCAATGAGTGGAACCCTGCCTTGCAGTTTCTCCATGGTCATTTCTAGGGCTTCTTTTACATAACTCAGGTGAGATGTAATGGATGAAGTATTGAGCTCTTCAACATCTTGTATTGTTTGGATGGTCTTTGGAAAGAATGGACCTTTCCCTTCGTCCATTTGATAAGGCAGACCCATTGCCTCTGGTATGACCAAAATATCACTGAAAATAATGGCGGCATCTACACCTAAAATATCTACGGGTTGAACTGTAACCTCAGCGGCCAATTCAGGATTGGTCACCAAATGAATAAAGCTTCCTGCTTGTGCCCGAGTTGCCCTGTATTCTGGAAGAATTCTTCCAGCTTGCCTCATTACCCATACAGGAATCCGTTCCGTTTTTTCCCCCTTGGCCGCTCTTATCAATAAATCATTTTCTAACATGGGGCTAAGGTAGAACGAAAAAATTAGTGGAGAATTTTAAATGTCAATTCCAATAGTATTTCTCCATCACTCATCTGACCCTTTCCAATCCCTTTTGATTTTTTATCTGTGTCGTAGAGATATCCAATGATTCGGTCCAATTTGGCCGCTGAATAATTTCTCAATGCTGCTTCAACATCCTTTTTCTGGTTGCTTCCCAAATACATTTTTTGAATGGTGAATGTTTTATTCTCAGCACTTGCGATGATATTGACCTTATTGAAAAAACCAAACAAACTGCCAACGAGCATTGGAATGGGCATGCTCTTGGGATTGCGAACAAAATATTCAATGATTCGATTGGCTTGCACCACATTTTTTTCGGCTAGGGCATTTTGTAATTCGAAGATGTTGTATTCTTTGGAAATCCCAATGTAATCTTGAACAATGTCGCTGTTGATTTCTGTGCCAGGTGGAAAAATGATGGCAATTTTATTGATTTCATTAACGATTTTTGAAAGGTCATTGCCCAAGTAATCTGCTAGTAATTCAGCTATTTTTCGATTGATTTTATAGCCTCTACTCGTCACATAATCATATATCCAAGATTCCAACTGGTTATCTTTGATTTTCTCAGAAATGAAATGGACAGTTTTCTTTTCAATCAGTTTTGTGATGGAAAGCCTTTTGTCTAGTGTCTTTCCTTTGTACTCAAGTACGAAGATTGTTGTGGGAGTGGGCTGATTGATGTAGTTTTCAAGAGGTTTTAAGGCTTCACTCTTTTTCCACTCTTTGAGGTCTTGTGCCTCTTTAATCATCACAATTTGATGGCTTCCCATCATGGGAAATCCCTTGGCCAAATTGATAACTTGACTCAGCTCGCTGTCTCGTCCATAGGCAATGGTTAGACCAAAACTTTTTTCGCTTTCATCTAGGATGTCATTTTCGATGGATTTTGAAATTTCATCAATGAAAAAAGGCTCCTCACCGGTAATGACATAGATGGGAGCGTATTTTTTTAGTTGGATATCCCGAATGATCTGATTATAGGTTACTCCCATTTTAAGTGTTTAACTGATTGGCCTTCGTTTTTGATTTCCTGCAGCGCAGCAATTCCGATTTGAATGTGCAAATCAACAAAATTTGTGGTTACGACGTTATCACTTTCCGATGTTTTTACTCCTTGTGGAGTCATGGGCTGGTCAGAAACCAATAGCAAAGCACCCGTAGGGATTTTGTTATAAAAACCTACAGAAAATAGCGTGGCAGTTTCCATGTCAATGGCCATGGCTCTGATTTTTCTTAGGTATTCCTTAAATGGTTCATCGTGCTCCCAAACTCTTCGATTGGTGGTGTATACCGTTCCAGACCAATAATCAAGGTTATTATCCCGAATTGTAGATGAAACAGCGCGTTGAAGATTAAATGCTGGTAGTGCTGGAACTTCAGGCGGGAAATAGTCATTACTCGTTCCCTCACCTCTGATGCCAGCCAAAGGCAGAATGAAATCACCAATTTTATTTTTCTTTTTGAGTCCTCCGCATTTTCCTAGGAACAAAACCGCTTTGGGTTGCCTTGCAGTAAGTAGGTCCATGATGGTTGCTGCATTGGCGCTTCCCATCGAAAAATTGATCATGGTGATGCCATTGGCCGTGGCCGTCGGCATACTTCTGTTCTGCCCGATAATAGGGACGTTGTGCCAAGCTGCAAATTTTTCCAAGTAGTTGTCAAAATTGGTAAGGAGAATGTATTCACCAAATTCCTCTATTGGGGTACCGGTGTAACGCGGTAACCAATTTTTCACGATTTCATCTTTTGTCTCCATAGTGGTGTAATTTTGTTTTGGTGCAACTGAATTTACCACAATATACTCATAATATCCGGAAGAAAGCCGAACAATTGGAGATTTTTTGTTTGGTCCGGAAGAAGTGGTATGTGCTTACCCCTGAAGAATGGGTCAGGCAGAATGTAACCAAGCATTTGCTGAGTGAAAAAGGTTTTCCCATTGCTTTCATTGCCTTTGAGCAAGAATTGGACGTTCTGGGCAAGAAAATGCGCCCTGACATCGTGGTGTATAATGCGCTTTGGCAGGTGGAAGGCATAATGGAATGCAAGGCGCCATTTGTTGATTTGGACCAAAAAGTTTTGGATCAAATTGGTCGGTACAACCGGTTGCTCAATGCCAATTGGATTGGAGTGAGCAATGGGATAAAACATTGTTTCCAATGGGCCAATCTTTCTTGGCAGGAGACTTGGCCTTTGGGAAATCCTTAATCATTATATTTGTCCCGTATGGAAGAGAATATTGTTCGCATAACCGTAGTGGATCGTCAAGGTGTTCATCATGAATTGGAGGCACCAACTGATATGAACATGAACATGATGGAGCTTTGTAAGAGCTATGAATTGCCTGTAGAGGGAACATGCGGTGGAATGGCCATGTGCGCCAGCTGCCATATGTATGTGTTATCCGATCATTCTTTGCTTGAACGAAATGATGACGAAGAAGCCATGCTCGATCAAGCTTTTTTTGTAAAAACAAATAGTCGATTGGGTTGTCAAATGCACATATCAAATGATTTTGATGGTCTGGTGGTGCAATTGGCCGAGGTGGGTGCTTAATCAATAATGTTGATTGAGCAAGTTCCCGGATTCAACAAGTTTTTTTAAATAAGGATTTCTTCGAGCTGTTTCCCAAAGGTTGACGTGACCAATGTGGTGCGTGTCTGTTCCCAAATAAGAAATCAATCCTGCGTCGACCAATTTCTCGGCCATCTTTTTTACTCCCGGACCGTATTGTCCCGTAAAACTATTGATGTTTACCTGTAAGAAAACATCCCTTTCAAAGGCGTTTTCAAAATTGGAAAATTTTTCATGCCAATAGGTATACCTTTCCGGATGGGCCAAAACTGGTTGGTAACCGTTGAGCTGCATTTGAAAAACAGCATCTTTGTAATAATAGGGTTCGGAATCAAAAGAGAGTTCAAATAAAACGTGATTCCCATTAAACGTCAATAATTTTTTGTTGTTCAATAATTCAATGAAGTGTTCATCACAAAAATATTCAGCTGCGGCATCAAATCGAATCTCAATATTTCTTTTGGCTAACTCATCCAGAACGACCTGTTTTCCCTGGAGAATGATCTCTGCAGTATTGGGGTAAATTTCTTTGTAAATGTGCGGTGTGGTTACAATAGAGCGGTATCCAAAATCTTTTAATTGTAAAATCAGGTTGATGCTCGTCTCTAAATCAGGGGCGCCATCATCGATGCCCGGAATCAAATGAGAATGCATATCCATTCCAACGGTATGCATGCTGATGGGCTCAATAACTTTGTCTTTTTTTTGAAAGAGGTTCGTCAAGAATGACATGAAACGAAGTTAATGCATTTCCGCTTTGATTGTGATTTCACCAGCCAAATTCTCTTGCAAAAGTTTAGTCCTTTCTTTTAACTGGGTTTGATTCCCTAGCACATGCATCAATTTGGTGACAGCAGCTTCGGCAGTCAAATCCCATCCACTAACAATGCCCGTTTCTTCCAACTCTTGCGCATTCTTGTACATTTGTTGATTGACTGAGCCTTGGGTGCATTGAGAAATGTTTAATATGATGGTACCGGATTGATGAATTTCTTTCAGCCCTTCAATGAGCCAAGGTAGTTGTGGGATGTTCCCGTTTCCGTAGGTTTCTAAAATTAATCCATCATATTGATGATTCAATTTGAAGTTATTGAGCGCGTTAGGGTTGATGCCAGGAAATATTTTTAGCCATCCAATATTCGTATTCAGTGTCAATTGAGGTTGAAAGGGTTGATCGCTGCGCAATAAAAGACCTTGATGGAAATGCAAGTGGACACCGATTTCTGCTAGTGGGAAATAATTTGGACTTTCAAAAGCGTCAAATCCTTCGGCGCTGTGCTTGTATGTTCTGTTGCCTCTTAATAATTTGGATCCAAAGCAGATGGCGACTTCTTGCACAACGGGTTGTTTCTGGAATTCTGAAGATGCAATCTCGACTGCAGTAATCAAGTTTTCCTTTCCGTCAGTTCTTATTTTTCCAATCGGCAGTTGGGATCCAGTAAAGATAATGGGTTTTTGAAGGCCCCTGAGCATAAAGCTCAATGCAGATGCGGTGTAGGCCATGGTGTCAGTTCCATGTAAGATGACAAAACCAAAATAATCTGAATATGAGTGAATAATGATATCCGCCAAACTTTGCCATATTTCGGGCTTCATATCACTGGAGTCTATGGGATTTGGGAATGCTGCTACATCGATTTTTAAATCAAATCTTTTTAGCTCTGGCAGGTGTTGAACGATGTTGTAGAAATCAAATGGGATGAGTGGTCCTCCTGGGAATTCTTCCGTCATCCCAATGGTGCCTCCAGTGTAAATGATGAGTATTTTCTTTTCCATCGGAGTTTAAATTTTAAAAATATTTTTAGCCGTAGAACTGGTTATTTCTGCAATTGTTTGCAATGGGAGCTGGTATACATCTACCAAGTGTTCGGCAATGATTGGAATGTATGCGCTTTCATTTCTCTTTCCCCGATGCGGCGTGGGCGGGAGAAAGGGACTATCTGTTTCCAAAACGATTTTCTCAATGGGAATGATTTTCAGCGTTTTCTTTAAGTCACTTTTGGGATAGGAAATCACACCTCCGATGCCAAAGACAAATTGATTCAAATCAAGTATCCTTTCTGCAATTTCGTTATCTCCAGTAAAACAATGAAAAATACCAAACAAAGTTTCATCCATTTCTGATTCAATCACTTCAAGCAGTTCAGGAAAACTCTCTCTGGCATGAAGAATTAGCGGTTTTTGAAATTGTTTTGCCCATTTGATGTGGCGGATCAGCGATTGAATTTGTAAGTCTAAATGTTTTTTTTCCCAATATAAATCCAAACCAGTTTCTCCAATGCCAAAAAAAGTATTGGATTGCATCCAAACTTCCATTTGCATGAGTTCTTGTTCAAAATTTTCGTTTACATCACATGGGTGAAGACCCATCATAGGAAAAAACAACTGAGGGTTCTTCTCTTGCAAAGCCATCATTGGCGCAATGGACTTGTTGTCAATATTGGGCAAGAAAATATGGTTTACTCGGTTGTCTAAGCACCTTTGAATGACAGCGTCGATGTCGGAAGAAAAAGCCTCAAGATAGAGGTGAGAATGGGTATCTATCCACATCTTTTTTTTGCAAACATAAGAGAGGGTTGTTACTTTTTTTTGAATCAATTGCGATATATTTACGAAAAAATTTTAGACGATGAAGTACGCATTATTTTTTGCCGCAGCCTTACTATTTTTTGCATCTTGTTCTAAATTGGAAGATGGTCCTGCCATCAGCTTCCGTTCTAAAGAGAATAGATTAATCGGGAAATGGAAATTGACAAAATGGATGGAAGATGGGGTAGACATCACATCAAGCCAAACCAATGGTGTTGATATTGTTTTTCAGTTTGATGAGAACAGGTCATTGACCATAGATCGTGGACAAGATGGGATATTTGAGGGTAGTTGGAATCTTGAAGAAAACAATGTCATTATGGATTTGCAAATGCTTTCTGAATTCGGTAACTATATAGATAAGGATACACTTTTCTTAAAACGACTAACCAACAAAGAAATCGTTGCGCGTTACAATGATGTTGTTGAAACGGAATTGGTTTTTGAAGCCCAATAAACAATTTAATTGGTGCAGGCAAAAATCCTTATCATTCGTTTCTCGGCTATTGGTGATATCGTATTGGCATCCCCTGTTCTCAGAATATTGCAGGAAGGACTGATAGGTGGAGCGGAGTTGCACATGGTTGTGAGAAAGCGGTACTTCCCTGTTGTTGAGCATAACCCACGTCTTTCAAAAGTTTTCACTTTTGAATCTACGGTTCAAGAGGTTATGGAGCCTTTGCTTTCGGAAGGATATGACTACATTATCGACCTTCAAAACAACCTCCGTTCGGGTTTAATTAAAAAGCGTCTAGGAGTTTTGTCTTTTACCGTCGAAAAGAAAAATTTGGCGAAGTTTATTTGGATAAAATTTGGATTCAAGTGGAATATTCCACACGTTGTATCTCGTTATATTGATACGCTAAAAACACTGGGATTGTCGGATGATGGAAAGGGTTTGGAGTTTGTTATCCCTTCAGGTGTTCGTGTTGAATTGCCTTTTGAAGAGTATACTGCGGTTGTCATTGGAGCCAACCATTTCGGCAAACGTCCGGATGCCTCCAATTGGGCAAGTATTATTCATCGAATTCCTGGAAACATCGTTTTGGTTGGTGGAAAGGAAGAAGAAATGATGAGTGCAGCTTTGGCCAATCAAAATCGAATTTTTAATGTGGTCAATCGATTGAGTTTGGTTGAGAGTGCTTGGATAGTGAAACAAGCCCAAATGGTTGTTGTTGGTGATACAGGTTTGATGCATATTGCTGCTGCATTTGGAAAAGACATACTCTCCATTTGGGGTTGTACAAGGCCAAGTTTGGGTATGTTTCCTTGGAGAGCTGGAGAGCATAGTTTTGCTATTGAACCTTCAGGACGTGGGGATAGACCCTGCTCAAAATTAGGGGATTTTTGCAAGCATGGCCAAATGAACAGGTGTATCCATCAAATTGATTTGAATCAATTGGAAAAAAAGGCTGAGTTGATTTTGGCTTATTCCAAAAGCTAGCCTTTTAGATTATTGTTCCAAACGGATTAATCCCGATCAAACAGTGCCTTTAACTCAGTAGCCTCTTCGGGTTTCATCTTTCCGGCAAGAATTAGGCGCAATTGCCTTCTGCGAAGTGCACCATCAAAACGAATTTTCTCTACTTCTGTCTCAGGAATCAATTCAGGCACATTGATGGGGCCGCCCAATTGATCAACGGCAACAAAGGTGTAAATGGCTTCATTGCATTTGATTTTTTCACCGGTTGAACCGTGCTCTACAAAGATATCCATGAAAACCTCCATAGATGAGTTGAACGATCGTGATACTTTGGCTTCTATGACAACCAAGTCTCCCAGCTTGATGGGATGTTGAAATGATACATTGTTGACTGCTGCTGTCACCACAACTCTTCTGCAATGCCTTTGAGCGGAAATAGCACTCGCAATGTCGAGCCAGTTCAGTAATTGACCACCCATCAAGTTCCCAAGTGTATTGGTGTTTTCCGGTAATACCAGGTGAGTAGTAGTTGTATGGGTATCTTTTGCGTAAACAGGTTTCATACTGCGAAGTTACGTGATTATCTTCGTCCAATGGATTACAACATCGTTAAGTCATTGCACATCATTTTTGTCGTTACCTGGTTTGCAGGATTGTTTTATATCTACCGCTTGTTTGTTTATCATGCGGAGGCCGAAGCAAAAGACAATCCGGAAAGAGATATTTTGTTGCGTCAATTTCGGTTGATGGAGTATCGACTTTGGTACATTATTACTTGGCCATCTTGCGTTTTAACCTTGATTTTTGGTGTTTGGTTATTGGTCTTAAATCCAGGTTATCTGAGTATGCCATGGATGCACCTTAAACTCTTTTTTATTCTTTGTCTCCTCCTTTATCAATGGAAAGGACAGCTGATATATAACAGAGGAAAATTGAGGTCGATTGGTTTAAGTGGTTTTAAGTTGCGGATGTGGAATGAAGTAGGAACCATTTTACTGGTAGCTATTGTATTTGTCGTTGTGAATAAAGATTCTATTTCGTGGTTGTGGGGTGCCCTTGGATTGGTAGGTTTGGGAATAGTTCTAACCCTAGCCATTAAGGCCTACAAGCGGGTGAGAAATGATGAAATGAAAGATCAATGAAAACCAAAGTACTTTCCCTAATTTTCGTATCCGTTGCGGCTTTTGCATTTGCTCAAAAGCCAGACTGGCTCAAACCTCATCCAGAAGGTCATAGTCTTTTTGTTCAAGGAATATTGGTAGATCACGCGGATTCATCCTTGAGCCTTCCGGGTAGCATCACCATTACCAATTCAGAAGAGGGCAATCAATCTTATACGATTAAAGCCAATTCAATGGGGGTTTTTCAGTTTCATTTGATGGAGAACGCAAAATATGTTGCCGCATTTGAGTACCCTGGCTATGTTTCTCGGAGAATCTCTTTTGATACTTTTAATGTTCCTGAAAAGGCTTGGAAGAAAGGTTGTATGGTTGATTTGAAAGTGAACATTGACAAAAGACCTGAAGGCTTCAAAGATGTGGTGGCCATGCTGCCCATTGCTACGTTTCAGTATTATCCCGAGGAGAAATTGTTTCTATTTGATTTAGATGTTACCGATCGGGCTTTGAAACGTTACCAAGCTGAGTTGGATCGGGCACGAGGTATTGAACCTGAGGATAAGGAAATTCAGCCAGTTCAGGAAGAAATCAAGAAGGATTGAATACCTGGGTTATTTTTTCGCTGAGAACTTTAGACAGCTTATAATAGGATTCTTTTGTCCAGCCGGCAATGTGCGGAGTCAATAGGATTTTATCCTCTTGTATAAGTCGTCTGTAAACGGGATTGTCTTTTTGCTCCAATTGGAGGTTGGAGCCTTCAAATTCAAGGACATCAAGTATTGCACCGAGTACTTTGTTTTGATTAATAGCATCTAGTAATTCAGAAGTTTTACAATGCTGCCCCCGTGCAGTATTGATGAAATAAATCGGTTTTTTGAATGAGTCAAAGAAATGTTTATTGGCGTATTCTCTTGTTTCTGCCGTTAGCGGCAAGTGGAGACTCACTACATCTGCTTCTTGAAAGATGGTGTCCAAGGATACCAATTGAACATGACTCAGTGGACTTGATTTTAATGCGATATCGTGGGCCATCACTTGGCATCCAATAGATTGTAATTTATTGGCTACACTTTTACCCATGTGACCTAGACCAATAATGGCCACTGTTTGTGCCGATAACTCTACTCCTCTGTGTGCTTCTCTTAACCATAGATTTTGACGGACAGACGTATTGCCAGAAGGTATTTTTCTCATCAAAGACAGAACAGATCCCAAAACGAATTCGCCCACAGCTTCTGCATTTCCTTCAGGTGAACTGAAAACGGTAATTTGTTTTTGATGACAATGATTCAAATCAATGTTTTCCAAACCAGAGCCTGATCGTGCAATCCATTTTAAGCTGGGAAAAAGATTGATGCTATTGGCATCTAATACAAAACGGCTTCGGATGACGATGCCCTCTATTTTTTGATGATTTTTAGAAATGAACTCAAGGGTGTTTTTTTCATCCCAATGGCAGTTGTATCCGTGTTTTTCTAAATCTTCGAACAATACTTCATGAACGCTGTCAAGAAAAATGACTGTGGCCATCAATGAAAAATATTAAATGGTACCGATAAGAATTGTTGCAAAAGCATGTGACCAACACCGAAGTAAATGATTAAGCCAATGATGTCATTGGTGGTGGTGATAAACGGACCTGTCGCCAATGCTGGATCGATACCGAATTTATGAAGGGTTAATGGGATATAGGTGCCAGAAACACTAGCAAATACGATGACGCTGAACAACGCAATACTTGCTGTTAGGCTCATTCCGATATCAAAGTGAAACAACTGTGTTGTTAAAAAAATGATGATGGAGCAGATGAGACCATTAAAAGCACCTACACCAAATTCTTTCAAAATTTTCCGCCAAACCGTTTCATCCAATTCGCTTTGATTGGCCAACGCTTTAACGACCAATGCAGCAGACTGTACTCCAACGTTTCCACCTGTAGCGGCAATGAGTGGCATAAAGATGGCCATTTGAGGATTCTCTGTGATATCGTAAAGGCCAATGATGTAAGCGCTGCTCATTCCTCCGCCCATACCAATGAGCAACCAGGGCAGGCGCGCACGGGTCAGTGTCCAAATGCTGTCACTGGACTCTACGTCTTCAGAGATACCGGACGCCAGTTGATAGTCTTTGTCCGCTTCCTCCTGAATGACATCTACTACGTCGTCAATGGTGATTCGTCCAACCAACTCTTGGCTGTCATTGACAACAGGAATAACAACGAGATCATATTTTTTCATCACATTGGCCACCTCTTCTACAGGAGTGGCTGTATGGACGGTATACACCTTTTTGTTGGTGTATAATTCACTGATGGAAGAGCGCAAACTGGCAGATGAAAAAATGAGCATTTTCATACTGAGCGTCCCAATGATTTTGTTATAATCATCCACCACGTAAATGGTGTAGACACTATCCAAATCTTCGCTTTGCTTTCGCATTTCACGAATGGCCATGGCCACGCTCCAATGAGCGTTCACTTTGATCAATTCCTTGGCCATTAATGCACCAGCAGTGCCTTCCTCATAGTTCATGAGGTCGATGATGTCACTAGCGGCATCACTATCCTCGATCAAGGCAATTACTTCTTCCTGTTTTTCCTCGGGAAGCTCAGCGATAACATCCGCTGCATCATCACTATTAAAGTTCTCAATGAGGTCTTCAGCAATTTCTCGTGAGGTTAATGTGCTGAGCAATTGATTGCGGACATCCTCATCCAACTCCAACATGACATCAGCCGCCTTGATATCGTCCAATGTGCGATACAAGTATACAGCTTCCTCTGGGCGAAGCTCGTTGATGAGTTCGGCCAAATCTGCAGGGTGAAGTTCAAGGGTGATTTTTTCTAATGCAGTATCCCTCCCCTCTGCGATGGAGCGTCGAATTTCTGCGAGCAGCTCTTTGGTAATTTTGATGTACATCGGGAGGGGTCCATTATTAAAATTGATACTGATTTAACGAAACAAAGATAGAAAAGGCTTACTTGGATGTGCCAATAAATTTCTCTACTTCTTGTATGCTCTTGGCTTTTAATTGTAAAGTGCCATTTTTATCCAAAACAAAAAACAATGGTGTTTTATTGACTTTGTACAATTTGGATACGGGCGATTCCCATTGTTTTCCGCCAAAGATATTGGGGAAAATGAAGCCTCTTTCGTTGAGTGCATTTTCCCACATTTGCTGGTTATTGTCAAGACTGTATCCAACAAGAATAATTTTTTCTTTGCTGTATTTTTCATGAAATGCCTTTATTTCTGGCGCTGCGGCTTTGCAATGTTCACACCAAGAACTCCAAAACATCAGTACAGTGTATTTGTTTTTGGCAACTTGATTTTTTAATTCGAATGGACTCCCATCGCGCAACTTGGCTTGAAAGTTAGGCGGGTTGTGCCCCACAGTAAGTTGTTGAATGGAGTTGGCTGTCTTGGTGAGTAGTTTGTGAATATCGTCTTCTCCGCAGCTTTCACCGTTTAATTTCTGATCAATGAGATAGGCGGTGATGTTGTCCATTCCACTTTCAAAGAAACCGGTTATCATTTGATAAACTGTAAATTCATATACAGCATCATTGACGGCTGCTTTCGATAGAATCTCCTCAATGCATTGGATATATCCTGAATTTTCTCCTTTTGAAAATTTTCTCATGTAACGTTGAATGCGATCATTGAGAACAGTGCAACGAACAATTGTGGTGTCATTAAAGTCGAAATTATTCCAAAATGTAGATTTTCTCAATGGCAGAATGTCGCTTTTCCAACCAATGAGTTTGTTTAAGAATGTACCGGGATGGGCATTTCTCAGGGAATCCCTCATTTCAGCCAAGCGACTTTCCTTGAGTCGTATGATCGTACTGTCATTGCCTTCTTTTTTGTGTGCTGCACGAATGGCGTTGTTGATCTTTATTTCTTTTGGAATAAAATCGATATAGGCTATGTTTTGTTTGGATTGAATGTATTTCAAATTGGTTTCCATCTTTGGACCATTGGCGGTCAATTCAATGATGGGCTCATTATCCAAGAGAATGGGGACATGATTGCTCTCATTGACACCAATCAGGTACATGCCTTGTTTGTAGAATCTAGGTTTAAACTCAAAAGCGCCATTGATGATTTTTACGGAGTCAACTACTTCCATTACCTTTCCAATGGTGGACCAAATGATCATGGTTTTAAAGGTATTGTGAGAATAGTTTCCTTTGATGGTGGTTCTCTGGGGTGGCAAGGCGTTCATGGATAATCCAAGAGACATGACCAAAAGCATCGCTAAAAATTTCTTTTCCATAAAAACAAAAATAATCATTCCCATTATCCAACACCATGCCATTAACTTTGTTTTATGAATTTGGAATTGTGCAAATTTTGGGGAGTGTCATCCACGATGGAGGAGGAAAATTGGCAGGAGTTGTATGCTCAGAAGTTATTTGACTTGAAGAAGGTGATTTTGGAACAAGTCTATTTGCCAAGGCTGATTAGAAAACGTTTGGAAGATTGTGAGCGAATTATTCGATTGGATTGTCCTGATAAACACTTTGTTGTTCTGGATACTTTTGAATTAATGGATTTGCACTCATTTGAAATTAAAATTTCTGAAGTGAAATTGGCGATTCATCGTTCAGCAGATTTTGAGGATTTGTTTATCGGGTTACATCAACTGTTGCTGACATTGGAATCGTATAAGCGTCTAATAGAAGATTACACCCGTCAATGGGGGGATGATTGGAAGTTGGTCGAGGTCAATTCCCGAGAAGTTTTTCCTTCTGGTTTATTTTTACAATCTTTGAAAGAAGGAAAGACGATTTCGGATTGGCGGGAGCCTTTGCTAAAAGAAAGAAAGCGTATTACTATTGTGTTTTAGAAAATTAAAAGAAATGAATAGAATTATTGAATGTATTCCCAATATTTCGGAGGGAAGGGATAGGGCTAAGATTGATGCCATTGTAGCTGAGGTTGAGAAAGTGAAAGGGGTGATGCTTTTGGATGTTGATCCAGGTGCATCAACCAATAGAACAGTAATCACATTTGCCGGTGAGCCAGAGGCTGTTTTAGAGGCGGCTTTTTTGTTGATTAGAAAAGCGGCAGAGTTGATCGATATGTCCGTTCACAAAGGTGAGCACCCAAGGCAAGGTGCAACAGATGTTTGTCCATTTGTTCCCATTGCAGGAGTAAGTATGGAGGAATGCGTTGAGATTGCCCATCAGTTGGGTAAACGAGTAGGTGAGGAATTGGGAATAGCTGGGTACTATTACGAGTCAGCAGCTTTGATACCAGAACGCAGGAATCTAGCCGTTTGTCGCAAGGGCGAATATGAGGCCTTAGAAAAAATTACCACGCCAGAGGGGAAGCCAGATTTTGGTCCTTCACATATAACTGATGTTGTGCGGAAATCTGGATTAACCACCATTGGGGCAAGAAACTTTTTGGTAGCTTATAACATCAATTTGAATACTACTTCAACGCGTCGTGCCAATGCCATAGCCTTTGATATTCGTGAGGCTGGTCGGACTTTGCGAGAAGGAGATCCGATTACTGGAAAACCAGTATTGGATGATCAGGGTGAGCCAGTCAGAATTCCAGGCACCTTGAAAAGTGTGAAGGGCATTGGATGGTTTATTGAGGAGTATGGGATAGCACAATTGTCCTTGAATTTAACGGACATATCCATTACACCAGTGCACATTGCTTTTGAAGAGGCTTGTGCAAAAGCAGCAGAGCGTGGAATACGTGTTACAGGCTCTGAATTGGTGGGTTTGATTCCATTGCAATCGATGTTGGATGCGGCGGATTATTTTTTGAACAAGCAAGAAAGATCATTGGGTATTTCAGAAGAGGAGAAAATAAAAATTGCAATAAAATCTCTAGGATTGGCGGATTTAGCACCTTTTCATCCCAATGAGAAAATCATTGAATATGTGCTCAAGGCCAAAATGGGTTCACGAAGTCGTTTGGTTTCGATGACTGCGCATCAATTGGCCAATGAGACCGCAAGTGAGAGTCCTGCTCCAGGAGGAGGGTCTGTTAGTGCCTATGTTGGCGCTTTGGGAGCTTCTTTGGGCGTGATGGTGGCCAATTTAAGCAGTCACAAACGGGGTTGGGATGAGCGTTGGAAATTCTTTTCTGATGTAGCAGAGCGTGGCATGGCCATTCAAAAAGAATTGATTCGATTGGTGGATGAAGACACGCATGCCTTCAACCAAATCATGAATGCCTTTGCATTACCTAAGTCCAATCAAGAAGAAAAGAATTATCGCGCAGAAGCCATTGAATCGGCCTCAAAATATGCAATGGAAATACCTTTGAGAACGGCTGAGTTGGCGCTAAGCGCAATGGATATATGTTGGGAAATGGTCAAAGAGGGCAACCCGAATTCCATAACGGATGCTGGAGTAGGAGCTTTGTGCATTCGGGCGGCTGTTCTTGGTGCTGTGATGAATGTTAAAATCAATGCTGGTGGTATAAAAGACAAAGTGTTTACTTCAGCGCTAATAGAGAAGGCCAATAATCTGGAAATCTTGGCCAATGAAATGGAAGGGAAAATCAGGATAAAAGTGGATGAAGCCTTTTAAATGGTGGGTCAATGGGTTTTATTTTGTTAAAATGACATTTTTTATTATACTTTTTTTTTCTTGAAATTAACGAAGTGTTGTTTTGTGGACCTTCTTGGACCCATTGATTTTATTGCCTTTTTTCAAGTAATTTCAAGTATTGACTTTCGTTTTTGAGAAAAAATCCCTATTTATTGCTTTTAAAGACAATGGACATGAGCCTTTATTTTTTATAGTTTGGTCGCATGGAAGATTTACATATAGGTACAGAAATTAGAAAGCGTGCCAAGAAAAAAGGTATGCGGACTGAGACGATGGCGAAATTGTTGAACGTATCAACCCCCAATGTCTATAAAATTTTTGAAAGAAAGAGTATGGACACGGATCTTTTGGCTCGTGTCTGTGAAGTCTTGGATTTCAATTTCTTCACTTTTTATGCCAAGCGGTTCAGAACAGAAATGGAGTCTGACGCTTTGGATTTGTGTAGAATGGAGAACAACATGTTGAGAGACGTGTTAAAAGAAAAGGATGAGTTGTATCAAATCCTTAAAATGGGTAAGACATCGACTGTTCCTGCAAAGGCTGCCGCTCCAGCAAAGGTTGCAACTCCCGTAAAAGGTTCTGCTTCCAAGTCAAGCAGTAAGAAGCGTTAATTAATTTCTCTTGTTTTGGAAGAAGGATTGCAACATGTTTTTGCATTCTTCTTCCATTACTCCTCCAATAATCTCAGTCCTGGGATGTAGGATGCTTTGACCATTGGTCTGATGGTTGGCAAATTGGGAATATCCTCTTTTAGAATCGTAAGCTCCGAAAACAATTCGTCCCATCCGGGTTAAGTACGCTCCACCGGCGCACATCACGCAAGGTTCAAGTGTTACGTAAAGTGTACATTTGTCAAGTGATTTTCCGCCAAGATATTCTGTTGCAGCAGTATAGGCCTGCATCTCAGCGTGTGCGGTAAAATCTTTTAATCGTTCTACCAAGTTGTGGCCTCGCGCGATAATTCGGTCATCACAAACAATCACACATCCAACGGGTACTTCATCTTTTTTTTGAGCTTCTAGCGCCTCGGCAATGGCCAACTTCATATAGTGTAAATCCTTCTCCATCCTATTTGATTTTGCGGTCTTCTGAAAGACTTTTTTGATAACCCTCGTTTAGTATTTCTGCAGGTTTGATTTGATTGGGATAAGCTGCGATAATATCTAAGATTTCGTCCATTCCGGATGTCAGTGGATTGCTCATGCGCTGAAATATCCAAGAAACGTTTTCAAGGTCAGCTGGTGTATCAACAGATAACTTGTATCGATACTGACTCCGGAATTGTTGCCAGGCTTTTTTAAGCTGTTGATCTTTTTTGATAAATGGAGTGACATGCTCTCTTTCACTCAGCCAAGTGGCTTGTTCAAAAGCTTTTTTTAAATCTTTGTTGTAGAATAGTTCAACGCAAAATCCGTCCTCGGCAAAATTGGGAGGTTCATTTCCATTGGAGAAATAGTCCACGCCTCTTTTTTGAAATTGGTTAACTGCAAAGTCAATGATTTCACCAGAAATGAGCGGAGAATCACCACATATCCTCATGATCAAAGGGTTAGAGAAGTGTTGCGCTGCATCATAAAATCGACTGAGCACATCCCATTCACTGCCTCTGTGGCAAGGTACACCAAGGGTTATACATTCTTGGAACAAGTCGTCGTCTTGTGAATCTTCGGAGGTGGCTACGATGATGTCTTTGCTTGATTGATTTTCTTGAATTCGTCGAATTAACCAATACAGCAATGATTTTTCCTGGTGAAGCGGCATCAACATTTTCCCGGGTAACCGTGAGGAACCCATTCGGGCTTGGATAACTATCGTTAGGCCAGGAATCATTTTATTGCAATCAATTGTTCTTGAATCAGCTGCTCCAATATGTCAAAGTAATCTTTGATTGACTCATTTCTTTTTTCAGCAATAGAGATTAAATCATGTTCTCCGTCAGCCCATGAAATCAAATGAAACATCCTGTCAATGTCTTTGCGTCGTTTGTCATTGGGTTCAATGGAGGAAGGAAGTAGATTTCTTTTGCCCATTCTCGGCTCTCCAAAGGGAACCAAGCAAATGGGGGTAATGTTTTTTTCCATGATTTCAATGCAATTCAAATAGGTCTGAATGGTGTTTACCATGGCTTCAAAGGAAATGAAAGATTTGTTGTCTAAGGAAGTATGGTATTCTTTGTACCGGTGGTACATCGATCGGGTAATCGAACCCACCGGCAAATTAAATCCTGGTGAACAATATTGTCTCTCGTCAGAACCTCCAACGGCAAAGGGGATAATGGAATGTTCAATATGAGAATGTTGAAGCGCATGTGCGGTACATTTTTCCAAATATCCAATGGGGTTTTTGGATTGCTTAAAAACAAACGGGGCTTCATCTCCACAACAGGTCATGACATAACCGCCGACGGTATTTTTTTTCATCTGCGCTCCATGGTCAGCCAGATATGCAATCACACCAATGGTCTCAGGAGCCATGACGAATCGATAGGTGAATCTTCGATTGGGTATTTCGGCCAATGCCCGATACAAAAAAGCCATGCACAAGGGACCGCTTAGTTCATTATTGGCCATGCTGGGATGACACAGGTATGTGGACAATAATATTTCTTGTTTCGTCTCCCCCTGCAGAACCAAGCTGCCAACCGTGATGGCCCCTGGTTCAAGTTTGCTTTTAATGACAACCTTGTAAAGTCCTTCTCTGGATAGTGATTTCCATTCATTCCAAGAAATACAAAATCCCCAAGTCTCCTTGTAGTAGGAGGTTATGTAAGGAATGGCATCCGGTTGAGCCTCTATGGTGAAAAAATGTTTGTTAAGTTCCTCCCATGAAAGCTCTCCCTCAAAGGGTATGCTATAGTTGACAATGTGAAGGTTGTTGATTTTGAAATCACAGATTTTTTTTCCCTCAGGCGTGATGATATGCGCATCCTCGATGTTCCATTCTTTGGGGATTTCCCAATCAAAAACGGACAAGCCTGTTGGGTATTCTTTGAGTTCAAGAGGAATGATCTCTTGAAGGATGTGAAAAGATTGTCTCAAACCGTTTCCACTGATGCTCCTACAAATGGGCCAGAGTCGGTCAAAATATTGCTCGATTTCAGAAGCATTTAATGGTAATGATTTCATACTATTTCTGTTTTGGAGATCGTGATTCGGTGAATACCTGGATTGTATTTTTGTACAATGTGTTTTTTGATGATCTCAATCCAATGGGGTTGGGCAATAAAATCTATTTCTGATGTATCGAGCATTAAGACAGTAAGCTCGGGGTGTTGTTGAAAGTATTGTAGATATTGGGATTGTATATTGTTCAAATATTCATCACTGATTTTTTGTTCATAGTCCCTTCCTCTTTTTTTAATGTTGTCCTGAAGACGCGTCGTATGTACATATAAGTAAACAATCATTTCAGGTTGAGGAAGGCTGTTGGACACGATGTCGAACATTTTATTGAACAAAAGCCACTCATCATCCTTGAGATTGTTAGAAGCAAAAATTTGGCATTTGGAAATGAAATAATCGGCAATCACTTTTGGCTGAAATAGGTCGCGATTGATTTCGTTTTTGAGTTGTGAGAATCTTTCAGACAAGAAGCTCAACTCAAGGGGAAAGGCATAACGTTCAGCTGATTCATAGAACTTTGCCAAAAATGGATTGTCTGCAAATTCCTCCAATACCAAAGACGTATTCCATTGTTGAGCTAGAATCTGCGCCAACGAGGTTTTACCGGAACCTATGTTTCCTTCAATGACAAGGTATTGATAGGGACATCCAATCATATTGCTTTCACCGGTGTGGTATCGGTACATTTTTTTAGCATCTCCATACTGGTCAAACCCGATATGGGATGTATTAAATCAGGAGCAACTTCGGCCAGTGGATGAAGGATAAAAGCGCGATCCATGATTTTGGCATGCGGCACAACCAGCGGTGTTTCATGAATTTCGTTTTTGAAATACAACACATCTACATCCATTTCACGGTTTTGATATCCGGTTTCTGTTCTTTCTCTTCCGTAGAATTCGTCTATTTCAGCTATCTCCTGCTTGATTTGCTCCAAATTTAGTTTTGTTTTTACACCCAAGATTTGATTGAGAAAGGGCGGAGTACCTTCATTCATACCCCAAGCGGCGGTTTCATATATTTTGGACTTTACCACAACATCTCCGATATTAAAATCGATAAAATCAAACGTTTCTTCAATGAGCGCCAAACGGTCTCCTAAATTTCCACCGATGCTAAAAAAAACCAAATCCTCCATCATGAGCACGAAAGTAGCACCAAATACCTAAAATTCGATTTAGATTCGTGGCATTAATAATGACTTTATGGGATTTGGAAAAACTTTATTGGCTTCAGCATTGGGAACATTGATCGCCTTTTTTGTAGCGGGATTCATTTTTGTTTTGTTTATCATTGGAGCCATAGCATTGGCATCCGATGAAGCCGTAGCACCGGTTGAGAGTTTGAGTGTTTTGCGTATTTCATTGAATAAGCCCATTTTGGAAAGAGGAAATGATGATGGATTGAATTTCGATTTTGATTCTTTTCAAAAAAGAGATGAACTGTATCTGGATCATTTAAAACGAGACTTGTCATATGCTGCACAAGATGAAAAGATTGGTGGTGTTTTGCTCATGATGGGAGGTGTAGGTGGCGCCCCAAGTACATTGCGCGATGCAAGAAAATTGATTGAAGATTTTAAATCCTCCGGTAAATGGGTACTGGCATACGGTGAGAATTATTCACAAGCGGATTATTATGTGGCTTCAGCAGCCAATGAAGTGTATATGTATCCGACAGGAATGTTCACTTGGACTGGATTGAATGCCGAGGTGATGTTCTTTAAAAAACTCTTGGATGAGTTGGAAGTCGATGCGCAAGTTATTCGAGGAAGGGACAATAAATACAAGAGCGCTGTTGAGCCATTTTTGTATGATAAGATGTCTGAACCGAACAAGGAACAAATGAAGGGCATCATGGATGGTGTATGGAATGAGATGATAACAGATATTGTTCGCAGTAGAAAGTTGGATGCTACCAAGCTGAATGCAGCGGCAGCTGATTTGCGATATGTGAATGTTGAGAATGCATTGGTAGATGGAGTTTTGGATGGTTTAAAACACTACGACGAAATTATGGCCATGGTCAATGAAAAATTGGGTGTTGCGCTAACAGAGAAGATGCCCAAAATTGATTATGCAGATTATCATACATTGAAAAGAGACCCTATTGCAGAGATGCCAGCTGATCATGCATCGATTGCCTTGGTATACGCTGTCGGAGAAATTCAATCGGGTAAAGGATCGGATGATGTGATTGGAAGTGATAGAATTGCCAGTGCCCTAAGAAAGGCTCGGCTGGATGAGAAAGTAAAGGCTGTTGTATTGCGTGTTAACTCTCCTGGTGGAAGTGCACTTGCCTCTGACGTGATATGGCGGGAAACGGCTTTGATCAAGCAAGCCGGAAAGAAGTTGATTGTGAGTATGGGGGATTATGCAGCTTCGGGAGGGTATTACATTGCCTGTGCAGCAGACAGAATTTTTGCTAATCCGCAGACGATAACAGGTAGCATTGGCGTTTTTGGTATCATTCCCAATGTTCAAAATATGTTGGACCACAAATTGGGTATTACATTCGATCGTTATGAGACCCATCCTCACGCAGATTTTTTTAGTATCAATAAGCCTTTTGATCCGTTAGAATTGCAGAGAATGAATGAGATGATTGTTCAAATTTATGATGACTTTTTACAAAGGGTTTCTGATGGAAGGAAGATGTCTGTAAGTGCGGTGGACAGTGTTGCTAGAGGGCGCGTTTGGACCGGATTAGAGGCCAAAAGGTTGGGACTAGTAGATGAAATGGGAGATCTTTCAGCGGCGCTTAGTTATGCCGCTAAAGAAATTGGTGTTGATTTAAAAGACAATGTTAAGGTTTTGCCAGAAATGGAAGACCCTTTGCAGTCCTTGTTCAACGATGTAGCGGAAGCAAAATCAGATGTGATGCTAAAAGAAATCGCGGGCAATCATTATCCCGCATGGAAACAGGTGAAAAGCATGATACAGCATCCCGGTATTTATGCGCAATTGCCTATGGTTTGGAATTGGAAATGATGCAAGAGTTTGTCAAAAAGGAAATGGAAGAGCTGGAAAGGGTGGAAACAACCGTTTTCAGGGAACAAGAGAAATTTCCTTTGATCTTGGTTTTAGATCAGTTACGCAGTGGACTCAATGTTGGGAGTTTTTTTAGAACAGCTGATGCCATGGGAATTTCAGGGGTATATTGCATTGGTTACACGCCTGTTCCTCCCCACAGAGAAGTCCTTAAAACTGCACTCGGTTCGGCGGACGGTGTTCAATGGAAACATTTTGAATCGGTTTCTGTAGCTCTGGAAAGTTTGAAGAAAGAAGGATATCGCATTGTTGCATTGGAGCAAGTGCATGGTGCATTATTTATGGATGAAGTGGTGTCTATTGATTGTCCCACAGCATTGATTGTGGGCAATGAAGTATCCGGAGTAAGTGACGAGGCTTTGAAATGGTGTGATGAATGTTGGGAGATCAGGCAGTTTGGAACAAAACACAGCATGAATGTCGCGGTGAGTGGCGGTATGGCCATTCATCATTGGGTGCATTTATGGCGGAAAAGTCATGGCGCATAAAAAAGCTAACTTACCTGAAAAGATATGTGCAGTCTGCCAAAAGCCATTTGCTTGGCGGAAGAAATGGGAGCGGGATTGGGAGCAAGTGAAATACTGTAGTGAGCGTTGTCGAAGGGGAACCAAGATTCAGGATGCAAAATCGTGAGCAACGCGCACAATGAGTAAGATTTGACTGTACTTTTGTGGCCTGCATGAGTGAACAGCAAATAGTACAGAAGCATTCTTTTGGCCGTGATTTGGCCACTTTGTTTAAACTTCGTTTATCTTCATTGGTCATCGTTTCGGCCATAGCGGGTTATGGTATGGGGGTTGAGCGATGGGATTTGCGTGAATTGACACTACTGGTAGTTGGCGGAGTATTATTAACGGCTGGTTCTAATGGCATGAACCAGGTCTGGGAGATCGAGTTGGATAAATTGATGCACAGAACCATGAATCGACCTTTGCCACAAGATCGAATGACCTTGAGACTCGCAACGGTATTGTCAGTGACTTCAGCAGTGGTGGGTGTTGCCCTGTTGTGGGGTGGATTGAATTTGGCTTCGGGCGTTTTGGGATTGTCGGCGTTTGTCTTGTATGTATTTGTTTATACACCGCTCAAGAGAATTTCAAGTATCGCAGTTTTTGTTGGTGCTATTCCAGGGGCATTGCCCCCGATGATTGGTTATGTTGCCGCTACGGGCAATTTTGGATTAGAAGCTGGGATGTTGTTTGCGGTTCAATTCATGTGGCAGTTTCCTCATTTCTGGGCCATTGCTTGGGTTTTACAAGACGACTATTCACGCGCGGGTTACAAGCTGTTGCCTTTTGAAGAAGGCAGGAGCAAGCGAAGTGCCTTTCAAATATTGGTGTATACCCTATTCTGTATCCCGGTATCACTTTTGCCTTGGGCTTTGCCCATAGAAGGGCCGATGATTGGAAATGTCGCAGCCGTCGTTTCTGTACTGATGGGGCTCATGATGACCTATTATGCTTATCGTTTATTCCGAAGTTGTGAAATAAAAGATGCAAAATCTTTGATGTTTTCTTCTTTTGTTTATCTCCCGGTTGTGCAACTTGCAGAAGTTTTCAATCGAATCTAATAATTCTCGAAAAAATGGAAGAAACTAAGTTTTCAAAAAATGTGGATGTTTTTGATTCAGTAACACCCGAGGTGAAACTGAGAACAAAAAAAATGATGATGTGGATCATCATCTTTGCTGTGGTGATGCTCTTTGGTGGAGTCACCAGTGCGTTGATTGTCTTAAAAGGCAAATTGATGTGGATGCATGTTTTGGTCCCTACTTCTTTTTGGTTGAGTATTGTTTCTGTGTTGTTGTCTAGTGCAACAATGTATTGGGCAGTTAAGTCTCTGAAAACTGGACAAGTGAAGAATGCCATGATTGGTGTAGCCTTGACCCTGGTTTTTGGTGTGTTGTTCACCATTACCCAAATGTCAGGTTGGGCAGGCTTAAAAGAAAAAGGCATGGGTTACACCATCACCCAAAATGAGCAAGGATTGAAGGCCTACAAGTGGAATCCTCTTGGAAAATTTACTGGAGAGTATGGTGTGGATTATTGGATTGAATACCGCAACGCCCCTTTGGTCTTGTGGAATGGACAGTTTTATGCTGAATCTGATGTTAATCATACTCAGCCCAAGACAACTGAAGTGATGTCCACTTTTAATGCCTCTGGAGCTTTGATTAGCGTATTGGTATATGTGCATTTGATCCATTTGTTTTTTGGTTTGATATACTTGGTTGTGAATCTTAATCGTTTGAGAATCGGCGCGTTAAGTCAGGAGAATTATATGTCTTTGTATGCCAATGGCATGTATTGGCATTTTATGGGTGTGCTTTGGATTTATTTATTTGCATTTCTTTTTTTCGTCTATTAAAAATTCTTCAGCAACAAATCGTGGAAAAACCCTTGATTAATTTCGTCAAGGGTTTTCTTTTTTTATGGATTTATGCTTAACATTGCAACCGAAAACCATAAACCATGGCTGGACATACACAAAATTTAACAAAAGACGAATTGTGGGGTGGTAATGCCTCACCATTTGGCGTTTCTTACGGTAAGATGATGATGTGGTACTTTTTAGTATCCGACGCATTGACATTTGGAGGACTTTTGACTGCCTATGGCGTTATTCGTCATGGAAGTTCAGATCCCTGGCCCGTTGGAGAGCAGGTATTTGAAGCTTTACCTGGTTTGCATGGATCATACCCGCTGATGTATGTGGCGTTGATGACCTTTATTTTGATTATTTCTTCAGTAACCATGGTTTTGGCTGTTGAGGCTGGTCATAGAAGAGATAAGGCTGGAGTTATCAAATGGTTGGGATATACCATTATTGGTGGATTCTTCTTCCTAGGCTCTCAGGCTTGGGAATGGTCTCACTTTATTCATGGTTCAGGTGGAGGTTTTCAATTGAACAAATCCCTCACTGTAAGTGGAGAGATGGAGAATGGTGAGAAGGTGACCATGACGTTGAATGCAGGAAGTTGGGTTCACATGGAATCAGACTTTGGACATGCCTATGAGCATGCCTTAGAAGGCGGTCACGCTGCTGCTCCCGCTACTGACCATGGACATGATGCTCATGCGGCGCATGGAGCTACTACCGAAGCCGAACCAGCGCATGTTGATGCAGCGAGCATGCATCCTGAAGCGCTTATCTTAAATAAATATGTTTTAGAGCATAAAGACGATAGGGACATTCGTAAAGTGAAAGTAACGGGTGAGGATTGTAAGAAGTTGTGGGACGCAAAAGCGAATGAAACGGTGGTTTTTGGTGCGAACATGCACAAGAATGAATACGCTGTTCAGCAGCAGTATGCGAACTTCTTCTTCTTCGTGACGGGCTTCCATGGTTTTCACGTATTCTCCGGAGTTGTGATCAACATCATTGTATGGTTCATGGCGCTTGGAGGAGAATTTGACAGAAGAGGACATTATGAAACCATCGAGAAGATTGGTTTGTATTGGCACTTTGTGGATTTGGTTTGGGTATTCGTATTTACTTTCTTCTACTTAGTTTAAACTTATAATATCATGGAAAGAGACGATTTAATTGTAAACGACAGCTACGCAATCAACAATACTCACTCTGACGAGGAGGGTAAGAAGATTCGTAAGAAATTGTACAATGTCACTGTTTTGTTGACGGTGATTACCATTATTGAAGTATTCATGGGTGTTGCCTTTAAACGCAATGGAACTTTTGCTTGGGAATCCATTAAATTGGCATTTATCATTCTCACCTTGGTTAAAGCCGCGTACATTGTTTTGATTTTTATGCACCTTGGTGATGAGAAGAAGAGCTTGAAGTATGTGATACTCCTTCCGTACGCCTTATTCATCCTTTATTTGATTTTTATCGGTTTGTATGAAGGAGTTTCTGTGCAAGAATTGAACTCAACTTGGAGATAATGGTTTAACCATCATGAAATCATTAAACTGGAAAAAGTACACCTTACTAATCGGTGTACTTTTTTTATTCCCATTGATTTGGGTAATCTTTTTTGGAGTGATGGGAAAACATCATTTCAATACATTGCCTTACTTTGATGCTCAGCATTTAGAAGGAGATACTACTTTGCTGGGTCATTGTGTTGCACCAGCCTCTCTGGTGGATGAAGAATTTCAAGCATTTGATTTGGAAGAGCTGAAAGGAAAAGTATGGTTGGCCTGTTTCTACGATTTGTCTGATGACCACATAGGGAAAATAACTGAGCGATTGTTGAATGTGAATTTTAAGTACCGCAATGAGCCGGATATTGGCATAGTTGTGATTGCACGAAAACCAGATTCATTGAGCCAAGAAGCAGTTTCAGCTTATTTGAAAGGTTTAACCAAGTACAATAAGTTTGATGGAAAATGGAAATATCTGATGGCCAGTGATTCGGTGATTTCCAAAATAGAGAAGGAGAGTTTTTTTATTGAGGATTTGTCCAAGGAGGCTAGATTTAGACTCGTGGATACCCGCGGTCATATCAGAGGGTTGTATGGCAATACGGAGTACCACATGCAGAGTATCATCGAGGACATTGCTTTGTTGAAAAAGGAAGTAGACATTGAACGATACGATAAAAAACATGCGGGGCAGTAAGTTTTGTTTATTGTTGTTTGCTTGGTTTTTCGCAGGTTGTCATGAGGCAGAGCGATTGCCTTTTCTCGGAACTCATGACGTGGTGAACGGGGATACGGTGTATTATACCATTCCCAAATTTTACGGGCTAAAAGATCACCTTGGAAAAGATTACACATTTGAAAATGTGAAGGGAAAAGTGTTTGTTGCTGAGTTTTTTTTCAGTCGATGCAAAAGCATTTGTCCCATTATGACCTCTCAAATGGCTCGGGTGCAAGATGAGATCATACAGAAGGGTTGGAAGGAAAAAGTGACCTTGCTTTCGCATACGGTGGATCCCATTTATGATCAACCGGATATCTTGCGCAGATATGCTGAATCTCATGGAGCGGACTTTTCCATTTGGACTTTTGTGAATGCAGATACAGCAGTTTATGCATTGGCCCAGCAAGGTTATTTATTGAGTGCTTTTCCCTCCGTTGACGCAGAAGGCGGTTTCTTTCATACGGATCAGTTGACATTGGTCGATGAAGATTTGCACATCCGTGGATATTACGATGGGACATCCACGCAGTCGGTGGATGAATTAATCAAAGATTTACGCGTGTTAATGACAGAAGAAGATTAAATTTGTTTCATGCTAGAACCTACTTTTAAAAAGAATGATGCCAAAGCCAAGTTTTTAATTTACTTGGTTTCAGCAATTGTATTTGTTGCTGTTGTGGCCCTGAAATACATCAAATTGGATGTTGAATTGCCATTTAGTAAGCACCTTTTTGCGGATATCAATGCGGTCATCAATGCAATCGTATCGGTTATTTTGGTTTTGGCATTATGGATGGTAAAAGAAGGCAATTACAAAACGCACAAACGTTTGATGATGTCGGCCATGATTTTGTCGATTGGTTTTTTGTTGTCTTATATTGGGCACCATATTTTCTCGGGAGAAACCCGTTATGATGGTGACTTTAAGGTATTCTATTACATCGTTTTGATTAGCCACATCATTCTGGCTGCTGTGATTCTTCCATTTATACTCTTTAGTGCTTATCGCGCCTTGATTGGTGAATACGCTGAACACAAGCGTTTGGCAAAGTGGACATGGCCCATTTGGTTTTACGTGGCTGTAACGGGTGTTGTCGTTTATTTAATGATTTCACCTTATTATCAATGATGAAAAAAATAGCCATCTTATTGCCGTTCATATTAATGACCTTGATGGGTCAAGCACAATGTGCCATGTGCCGCGCAACCGCGGAACAAGCATCTGCCGATAATAACGGAATTGCGGAGGGATTGAATACAGGTATTGTATATCTCATGTTTCTGCCTTACCTTTTGTTCCTAATTGGCGGATTGGTTTTTTTTAGAAAGAGAATCATTTCGTTTTTTAAAGATTAGAGAAATGAAAAAAGCAATCGTCTTCATCTTTGTTTTGTTGTCTTATGTAACGACTTATGCTCAACCACGGTTTGTGAAGGAAAGAGCGGATTATGATGGAGAGGAGGTAATGAAGCCCTTTCAATTTTCTCTGGTATCAGCGGACCATCAGCCCATCCTCAATCCGGTTGGAAGAATTTCAGGTCGTTTGGATACGGGAGAATTGGAAGTTGTTTCCATGAATGGTCAAAAATTAGAAGCCTATCCCTATCGCGAATTGAAGGGCGCTATTTTGGCTAAAAATTATTTGCCCTACTTCTTCCATTTGTTTCCCATGGATTTTCCCAATGCTCAAAAAGAGGTAGTACTGACTCCAATAGCCGAGGGCGCGTCATTTTTAGCTGAAGGAATCGTATTTCTTGGTGATAATACCAATATTTACTTCTCATCAGTGGATGCATTACAATCTTTGTTGGAGTTCATGAATTTGCACCCTAACGTTCGAATAAGAATTATCGGACATGTTAATGCCAACGCGGATACCAAATTGAGTGATGCGCAATTAATGGCTTTGGCCAAAAAGCGAGCGGAGAATATTCAAGATTATTTGGTACATCACGGCGTATCCAAGCATCGATTGAGCACAATGGGACGTGGAAGGGAAGCTGTTAAATATCCAGATCCTCAAACTGAGGAACAATTGGAATTCAACCGCAGGGTAGAGATTGAGATCATCGGGTTTTAATCCTAAATTTCCATAAACCTACACAATGAACCGGGTGCCAACGTACTTTCGCACCATGCGATTGCTAATTTTATTTTTATTTGCCCTTCTGTTTCATTTCTCAGCTCGTTCGCAATGGACCTTGGAGAAATGTATCGAACAAGCGCTGAGCAACAACATTCAGTTGCAACAAACCCTCATCAATCAACAGATTACAGCATATGGTCAATGGACTGCAATGGGGTCTATGCTACCCAATCTGAATGGACAGGCTAGTCATGGCTACAACTGGGGGCAAAGAATTGACCCCTTTACCAACAGCTTTGCAAGTGAGCGCATTCAGAGCAATAGCTTTGGTGTTTCCTCTTCCATTGATCTTTTTACTGGGGGGCAAAATTGGTTCAATTATCAAAAGGTTCGTTCGGATGTTGCTGCAAGTCAGTGGAACGTTGAGAATGTCAAAAATCAAATTGCTCTTCAAACCGCAAATGCTTTTTTGAATGTTATTCTCACCACGGAATTGCTGAAGATTGCTCAAAGTACTTCGGACAATTCATTGGAGCAATTGAAGCGTGCTCAAAAGCAGTTTGAGATCGGTACTGTCAATGCAGGCAGTCTTGCTGAAATTGAGGCCCAACACAAGACCAACTTAGCCAATCAAGTTGTGTCAGAGAACAACCTGAAAATTGCAGAGCTCTCGCTCATGCAATTGATTCGTATTGATGAAAAACAGATGCCAGAGTTTGAAGCGGTATTTCCCGATATTTCTTTGTTTGCGGTCAGTGATCAATTGCCACCCAAATCATTGGTCATTGAGACCGCATTGGGCAATCAGCCCAGTATTCAATCCAGTTTGGCTGCGATTTCTTCGGCACAGTTTAATCACAAATTGGCGAAATCAGGTGTTGCTCCGAGATTGTCAGCTTCTTTTTCTTTGGGTACAGGTTATTCAGGTGCTGCACGTGTGTTGACAGGTCAGCCGGATGTGTTAAGTTATCCCATTGGTACGGTCATGGGAACCAATGATGTGGTGATGTCTATCCCGCAACAAGTCTATTTTTCTGATGATTATTCCGTCAAGTCTTTCGATGCACAATTGAGCGACAATGTCAATCGATCTTTTTTCTTTTCCTTGAGTATACCGGTTTTCAATGGTTTTCAGAACCATGCCAATATTCAAAGGGCTAAGTTGGGTGTAGAGAACGCCCGGTTGAATTGGGAGTTGGCCAAGCAGCAGTTGAAGATGGACATTGAGACAGCTTTTTCCAATGCAGAAGCGGCCATATCGAACTACCGTGCCAATGAACAGAGTCTACAATCCAATGAGCAATCGTATCAATGGTCTCAGACGCGTTTCGATAACGGCCTCATCAATGCCATGGAATTGAGCATTGCCAGAAACCGATTGGATATAGCGCGGGCCCAGTTGGTTCGTGCAAAAGTAGATTTTGTTTTTAAACGCAATATTTTGAATTTCTATTTGAATCAACCGATACAGTTACAACCATGAAAAATAAAAAAAGAAGAAACTGGATCATTGCAGGAAGTGTTTTGCTCTTGATTGTAGTGGTCATTTGGTTGTCCAAAGACAAGGAGGAACGCCATGTTCAAGCAGAAACGCCTGCGGTTCGAACCATTACTGAGATGGTGAGTGCCAGTGGAAAGGTTCAGCCTTCATCAGAGGTGAAGATACAATCCGATGTCAGTGGTCAGATTGTCGAACTCCCCGTTAAGGAAGGGGACCATGTGACAAAGGGACAGTTATTGGTGCGCATCAATCCTGATTTGTACACCTCGGCTTTGCAAAGAGCAGAAGCTACCCTGAACTCCGCCAAAAGCAATCTGAGCAGTGCTAAGGCGCGCTTGCTGCAGGCTCAGGCACAATCCAAATTGCAAGAGTTGACCTTTAAAAGAAACGAAAAACTATTTGCGGAAAAAGCCATATCCATTGCTGAAATGGACAACGCCAGATCAACCTACGAAACCGCGAATGCTGAGGTCTCTGCCGCCTTAGAAAGTGTAAAGAGTGCCGAGTTCTCCATTGCCAGTGCTGAGGCCAGCAGAAATGAGTCCGCTGATAATTTGAAACGAACCACTATTTTGGCTCCGATTGATGGAACCGTGACAGCATTGACCAAAGAAGTGGGAGAAGCTGTTTTGGGAAACAACATGACCAGCGGGGATGTCATCATGAAAATTTCTGGATTGAGCAATATGGAAGTGAATGTTGAGGTGAATGAAAGTGATATTGTTCGGGTTCAATTGGGCGACACCGCTATAGTCTCGGTAGACGCTTTTAGAAACGAGAAGTTTAAAGGCGTTGTGACTGAAATCGGTAATACAGCGTTGAATTTAATGACAACAGGCGCCATGTCTGGTGCTACAAATAATCAGGTGACCAATTTCTCTGTGAAGATCAGTATTCTTCCCATTTCATACCAGCATTTGTTGAAGGACGGCGTTACAGATTCTCCATTCCGACCAGGAATGACCGCCACGGTTGATATCCTATCCGAGAAAGTGGAGAAGGTTATGAGCATACCCATTAAAGCGGTAACAACCCGACCAGATAGTGTGAAAAATGATGAGATGCGCACATGTGTTTTTGTTCTAGAGAACAATGGGAAAGCAAAAGTGAAATATGTAAAAACAGGCGTGCAAGATGATCAGTTCATTCACATCATGAATGGGTTGACCAAAGATGATCAAGTTATTACGGGGCCATATGATGAGGTGGCCAAGAATCTGAACAATGGTGATGAGGTATCCATTGGGGACATAGAAATGAAGTCAGAAAAATGATTTTAGGGATTGATACTTCCTCCAAGAATTGCAGTCTTGCTTTGTGGCAGGGAACCAAGTTGTTGGGAAGTTTTGATCAGGTGAGTGAAGATTTTCTTCACGCAGAAATTTTACATTGGGAGATAGAGCGTTTATTGGCCAATGCGCATGTCGTATTTTCTGATTTGGCCGGTATAGTTGTCGGCAGTGGACCAGGTTCTTATACGGGATTGCGCATTGGGGTGGCTGCTGCCAAAGGTTTGGCCATGGCCTTGCATATTCCGTTGTATGCGGTTTCGGGATTGGACATGATATTGACACAGAGATTGGAAGGACATTTTGATCGCGTATTGGTTGTGATGGATGCGCGCCGCCATGAAGTATTTGCCTCTTGGTTGTTAACGGATGGCCAGTTGTCTGCTCCGGAAGCCATGATTGTAGATGAGAATTTTGCTGCTTCCTTTTCGGGAGAATCTTTATTGGTGATTGGAGAAAATGCGTCTAAGTTGCAATCTATCCTTTCTCTTCAAACGGTTTATTTTGATACCTTGCCCTCAATGAAGCAAGTCTGTCTGCACAATGTAAACATCGGAGATGCGGTGGATTTGGCTTACTTTGAGCCTACTTATGTCAAACCATTTATCCCAACGATGGCCAAGAAATGAGAAAAGCTGTTTTGGTCTTGATATTGATGATTTCCATCGTTGGTTGCGATCGTTGCAATAGAAATCAATTGTTACCAGAGGTGAGTTTTGCTTTTACCATCAATGTGAATGAGCCAGCCTATTTTGATTTGTCTGTAGCGACTGGTTTTTTGTACTTCGATGGGGGTACAGTAAAATTGATTCTCTATCGAATCAATCAAGAAGAGTTCAATGTGTATGACGCTAGGAGCACGTATAATCCTGATGATCCCTGTATCTGTGTAGTAGAGGATAACCATGTATTTATTGAGGACCCATGTGGAGACTCTAAGTGGTTGTTGACGGATGGGACAATCGTTTCAGGATCTGCTGCTCAAAATTTGTTGCAATACAATTACACCTTTGATTCCGCCACAGGAGTGTTGTATTTTTACAATTGATGAAGGCCTTTTATTCCATTGTCCTACTAATAGGAAGTAACGTATTTATGACATTGGCTTGGTATGGTCATTTGAAGTTTAAAGAATTTGAATGGTCGAAATCATTGGGTTTGTTCACAATCATACTAATGAGTTGGGGCATTGCATTGTTTGAATATTTTTTACAAGTTCCGGCCAATCGTATAGGCTCACGGGAATATGGTGGACCCTTTGATTTGTTTCAATTGAAGATGTTGCAGGAAGTCATTTCTTTGAGTGTCTTTATGGTTATGGCCATATTGATGTTTAAGGGCGAGGACATTAAATGGAATCATTGGGCCGCTGTGCTTTGTATGATTGGGGCGGTTTATTTTGTTTTCAAGAAATAGATTATGATAAGAAAAATTGAACATTTGGGGATTGCTGTGCAGGACATTCATGCATCCAATGAACTTTTTGCGAAATTGTTGAATACCGATCCATATAAGATGGAAGTTGTTGAGCGAGAAGGGGTGATGACCAGTTTTTTTCAATTGGGAGAGAGCAAGATTGAATTGCTGCAAGCGACGAATCCGGACAGCCCAATAGCCAAGTATTTAGAAAAGAACAAGCAAGGTATTCATCACATTGCCTTGGATGTGGATGATATTTATGCAGAGATGGAGCGTTTGGAGAAAGCAGGTTTTGTTTTATTGAGCAATGAACCCAAGCCAGGTGCTGATGGGAAAATCATCGTTTTTTTACATCCCAAATCTACCAATGGAGTTTTGGTTGAGTTGTGTCAAGATACAAAAAATTAATTTCGCTTTCTCACTTTTACACGCTTGATTTTTTCCTCGAATAATCCGTTTTTGCGGCTGTGTTTTCCGGGGTCATCTTTATCAATTTCAACGTTGACGTTGGGTCTGTTTTCACAAGATTTGGAAGGTCTTTTCTTAAGAAGGATGAGTCGAGCCGTGAATAGGATGGGTTGCCAGTTGGTATTGAGTACCTCCATTTGTGGCCATTTTTCCTCCCAAGGATAAAAAGTAAATAGTGGCGTTTCAAGGGTGTATAGAACAAAGAGGCCAGGAAATTTTTTTCTACCAAGTCCGATTTGATAGTTGATGCCCGCACTTAGTTTCGAAGGAAGCGTTTCAGGTAATGGAATAAACTCGTTATTTTTCTTTTTGATACTTTGAAAGGCCTGATAATCCACTGACAAAACGGGACCATGATGCAACCAAGAACGGTCCGTGAATTGGCGCATGTCTATGGCGCGTGCTTCAATACCGATGGTGTGCAAATTGAATTTGGTTTTTCGGTCAGATGCGATGCCTTCATTGGATGATTTCCCGTCATAATCTCCATTGAATCTCTCTAATCCACGCAAGCAATAGTAACGCGCCCCGGCCTCCCAGTAATCGAAGTAATTCCACTTGGTCTTGAACCACATTTTATTGGCTTCCACTGCCCATCCCGCCTTTGGAGTGGCAAAGATATTTCCGTCATATACCAGAGTAGGAATACGCTGAATGGTGTCATAACGTTGAATCGGTGTTTTAATTTCATAAGGCAGCATACCGGTTACCCCACCGCCAAATGACCAACCATGATCCAAGAAGTCGGGTTCCGCGTGCAATGGTCTAAATTGTCTTTGTCCTAAAACACAAAGATTCAAAGCAAAAAAGCTGAAAAGAAATAGAAATCTCATCTCTGATTATTTTAAGCAAAGATGAGATTGAAAGTATTTAGTTGATGAGGCTCAACAATTTGTTTTCAACCTCCTCACTGTTCCAAACTTCCTCAATATTGGGCATGTCCAAGACTTGCGCCATGATTTCATCTTGCTTTTTTCCATTGGCCAATGCGATGTGATAAGGTATATGGCTAAAGGTTACTTGCGAGTAGAGCGGCATCCATTTGTCAGGATGCTTGGTGCTGAACCAACCTTCAATTTTTTTCTGCAACAAGAAACGTGGATCGGCGGTGAGATCGCGCATTTCAATGTAATTTCTTAAAGCCAATTCTAGAATGGCGTCCCCATTGGGTTTGCGCTCTTTGGCAAATTGTGGAATGGCCTCTTCCCAATTTTCATTGGTGGCTTGTAGAATTTCCTCGAGCGAAGAGCAATCTTCGAATCCACAATTCATTCCTTGACCATAAAAGGGTACAATCGCATGAGCCGCATCACCAAGGAGACAAACATCAGCGCCAACATTCCAAGGATCGCATTGGGTCATGACCAAGCTGCCGGTGGGGTGATTGAAATAATCTTGGATCAGCTCGGGCATTAGTGCTTTGGCATCTGGGAAATAGCGGTCAAAGAAGTCATGAACATCTTCTTCCGTTTTGATTTTCTCAAAACTCACTTCTCCCTCATAAGCCATAAATAAGGTGCAGGTAAAAGAGCCGTCAGGATTGGGCAGACCTATCATCATGAATTCGCCTCTTGGCCAGATGTGCAAACAGTCTTTGCGCAATTGATGGCTTCCATCTGGAAGCGCAGGGATTTCCAACTCTTTGTAACCATGGGCCAAATATTTTTGAGAATATTCATGGCGGTCCAATTTGGTCATGCGCGAACGCACCGCACTGAAAGCCCCATCGGTTCCAAATAGACAATCATAACCTACAGGAATTTCTTGCCCATCGTGCTCAAAATGAATGGTTTTGTTTTTTAAGTCAACATCATTGCATTTGTGTTCAAAGTTGAGCTGAACATTGGGGTATTCTCCTGCGCAATTCAACAAGGTTTGATTCAATAAACCGCGCGAGACACTGTATATGGCTTGTCCTTCCTTTCCGTAGGGTTGATAGGTCAATTCACCGCTGACGGCGTGCATCAATCGGCCATACATGGGCAAGGCTACTTTTTCAATTTCACTCCGGATGCCAACGCCATCAAGGCCTTTCCAACCGCGATCACTCAGGGCAAGGTTGATACTTTTGCCTTGAACAATTTTCATTTTTCGGATATCAGACCTTCTCTCAAAAAGATTGACCTGATGTCCTCTTTTGGCCATATAAATCGCCAATAAACTACCTACTAATCCGCCACCTACAATGGCAATGTTTTGTTCTTTACTCATGCAATAACGACTTTGTCGAGTGCTTGTTTCAAATCTTCAATCAAATCTTCTTCATCTTCGATACCGACACTCAATCGCAACAATGAATCTGTAATACCTGTTTTGATTCGCTCTTCTCTGGGAATTGAAGCGTGTGTCATGCTGGCCGGGTGTCCAATCAGTGATTCTACGCCCCCCAATGACTCTGCTAGTGAAAAAACATGCGTTGCAGAGGCCAATATAGATGCTTGTTCAAATGAATCATTTTTTAAACTGAAGGAAATCATTCCGCCAAAATCCTTCATTTGACTTTTGGCCACCTCATGGTATGGATGGCTTTCGAATCCAGGCCAATATACTTTTTCAACCTTGGGGTGGTTTTGCAAGAAATGCGCTACAGCTTTTCCGTTGGCGCAATGTCTTTCCATACGGATGTGCAAAGTTTTTACACCACGCAATACCAAAAAGCTGTCTTGTGGACCAGGTGTCGCTCCACAAGAATTGGCGATGAATGCCAACTGTTCGTACAAACTATCATCATTGGTACAAAGCGCTCCCATGACAACGTCACTGTGTCCGCCCAAATACTTGGTTGCCGAATGCATAACGATATCAGCGCCCATATCCAAGGGGTTTTGAAGGTATGGTGAGGCAAAAGTGTTGTCAATGACGCAAATGCATTCGTGGATTTTGGCTAGCTCAACCATCCTTTTGATGTCGATGATTTTCATCATCGGATTGGTTGGTGTTTCTACCCAGATCATTTTTGTTTGGGTATTGATTTTGTTTTTTATCGCAACCTCATCGTGCATGTCCACAAAGTGAAAAGTAATGCCATACTTGGCAAAAACTTTTGTAAACATGCGGTAGCTTCCACCGTATAAATCATCAGAGGCAATGACTTCATCACCTGGTTGTAGCAATTTAATAATGGCGTCTGCTGCTCCCATTCCACTGGAGAAGCAAAGTCCATGCTTGGCATTTTCCAATGCGGCCAAACAATCCTCCAATGCAACGCGTGTTGGATTTTTTCCTCTGGCGTAGGCATAACCCTTGTGCTGACCAGGGGCAGACTGCACGTAGGTCGAAGTTTGATAAATGGGAGTCATTATGGCCCCTGTTGTGGGGTCAGGCTTTTGGCCGGCATGTATGGCCTTGGTTCCAAATTTCATGATTGAGAATCTTGCTGATTTTTTTTTCTTCTTGTCTGACGGATGTAGGTATTGGCCAATACACCCGTTGTGACCACAACAAATCCAAGTATGATGAGATCAATGTGGTTTTTGATGAATTCAAATTGTCCGAGATAATAACCGGCACTGGTGATTGTTCCAATCCACATGGCTCCACCGAGCACGTTGTAGAACATGAAAGTTTTGAATTCTACTTTAATAACGCCAGCCAAAATGGGGGCAAAGGTGCGGATGATGGGAAGGTACCTTCCGAGAATCAAAGTCTTTCCTCCATGACGGTGATAAAAGTCGGTGGTCATATCCACATACTTCTTTTTGAATAGCCAAGTTTCTTTTCGATCCAAGGCTTTTTTTCCAAAATGATATCCGAACCAATATCCAAAGGTGCTTCCCGCGCTGGCAAAGAGGAATAAGTAAAGCATCAATTGCTCAACAGGAACATCCAGTAGTTCTGGTTGTGTCGCACAAATTAATCCGGATAGAAAAAGCAGCGAGTCACCTGGGAGGAAAAAACCAATGATTAAACCGTTTTCCGCGAATATGATGACCAGCAACAGGGCTAGCCCTCCATAATGGATGATGCTTTCTGGATTGAAAAGGCTTCCGATAAAATCAAAAATTTCCACGAGGGCAAGATACAAAAGGAATCTTCAAACCAACTGATAAAAGGCAGGATTAAAACAAGAAATTGGTGGCTATTTTAAAAATGACATTTTTTTGAAACGTTGTTTGACTGTAAGGACCCAATCTGGTATAGCAGCCCAGTCCCAATCCACCACTGGTCGATACCAACAAATCATTGATGGCAATTCCGGTTTCATAAAAACCGTTGGGATAATCACGTACACCAACTGGAGCGACGTCCATTCTACCCAACTGACCCCAACCGGCGTTGAATATGGCTGTGAGTTTTGGGGCAGATTGAGGATGCTGATACAGCGGAGTTTTCCATTTGTACCGGGCATAAAAATGGGTGTAAGTTCTAGCGAACCAAGCGTTGTTGAGTGCCGTCTCAAAAGTTGATGGAACGGAAAGGTTAAATTGGATATCATTATTCCAGGACCCCCTCAGCGCATTGAGCTCATTGAAGGGAAGGGCATGTACATTTTTACCCCATTCACCTTTGATTTTTAAATCTCCCCAATAGGCAGAATGAAAGGTTTTTTCCACCTCGAATTGCTGTCGGATGAAATTTTGTTGACCATTGATGGCACCAAAAGTATACCCCCCTTGAAAAACTGGCCAATATCCCGTTAAGGTAATTTCCTTGCCCATGATTCTTCTTCTTTTTTCTCCTGGTGACCAACGCAAGAAAATTTTATTGGATGTCAATTGGTATCGGGCGTCTTCCTGAGAAAAAGAAAAACTTGGATGTGGAGTTTTGTTCAAATGAGATTGGATGTAGCGCAGTTGAATGGAATTGGCTAAAGGAAATTGAACATCAAAGTTGTATCCTTTGACATAATCCATTTTGGTAATGAAAAATTCATAGACTTGTTGGTTGATGTTTTTTCGATCCTGAGGTATGGGATTGCTTCCACTCTCTTGAACATCATCGGTGAATCCCATGCTGAATTGAACGCGGTTGTCGGTTGATTTCCAGCCACCGCCCAATCTCCATTTGCTTTGTCGATCTTTAAAGCCATAGGCGGCCAGTCCATCTATTTGCCAATGGGGATGAAATCGTTCATTGGTTAAAAGTGATAGCCCGAGCCGGCTGCCTTCAAAACGATTGAATCGATATAGGTGGAACAAATCCCAGTTTATTTTCCCCATTTGAACTTGTCCCTCAAATAGGCGCGTCAATCGATTTACCTTGGCATCGAGGTGGTTGGCTTTCCCCAAACTGTCCATGAAGGTATAGGTGTTTTTTTCTTCTTCGGATAAAGGCTGGTACCTCAATTTTTCCCAAGACGATTCGTCCACTTCATTGGCTGTTGCGGGAAAATCAAATTCAATGGCATCAAAATCTTTTGCTGTGAAATTCGTGATGTCAATGTGATTGAAAGTGGTCTGGATTTCACCAAAAATTTGTGGAGTGTTTTGCGTGAGTTTATAGTAGGAATTCATTTCTAGCGGGAAAAAAAAGTTGTGTTTTTTTTCGAGCTTTTGTTGTATTTTAATGTAAAAAGATGATTCCTTTTCGTAAGGTTCAGCAGACAAAAGTATAAGCGCATACTCTGGTGTTTTGATGTGAGCAACCCCGCTCATGCCATTGGGTTGAAATCTTTTTTTGGGTTGGAATTGTATAACAAAAATCGAATCCAAACCTGTAATAGAAGTGTCTAGCATGTGGTAATCGTATCGATCCAAAGCCCTTGGTCCCATGGGTGAAATAAGGACGCGTTCAAAAATCTGAAAATCTGCTTCATAGGCTGAAAAACTTTGCAGTTGTGAGCCGATGATGGTGCTCTGCGGAAATTCAAAGCCACTCATCTGGTTGGCCAATATTGTTTCTTTGTTTTGATCAGGAGCTCTGTGTTGGTGCAGACTTACAGTTTCAGAAAGCAATAGCTTTTTGTCTTCAAATTTTTTTGAGAGTTCGCTTCCTTCAATTCGTTCAAAATCAACAATCATTTTGGAATATTGCTCGAATTGATAATCGACTTGCTCCACAGGGTTATTGATTGCAGCATTTTTTAAGCTCTTTGCAATCACCTTCATTGCCGGATCATCATTTACTTTGATTACGAGTTCGTTCAATAGCAGTGGATTACTTTCTAGATGGATAATCCAAGGATTTTCTCCTGTCCATAGATGCTTTTTATCCCGATACCCATAAAGTTGTGAGTAAATACAATCACCGGGATAGAGTTGCAATTGAATTTTGCCATTGATGTCTGTCTGACCACCTTTTGTTCGCGTGGAATCAGCCATGAAAACAAAGGCCAAAGGGTTGTCAAATTGAGTGTCTTTAACTTCAATGGAGACCCATGTTTGTCCAATACAACTAGCGCTGAGAAAAAGGAAAAGAATGGGTAAAAGTTTCACCTTTTGCATGGTGCCAATATACTCAACAAAAACTTGTTTAATAGTCCATCATTTCTCTTGAGAAGGAACGGCTTAGGGTTTTAGTTTTATATCATGCAAAAGAAGTTTTTGTTTCGTTGGTTTTTTGTTTTTTTCGTCGTTGGCGTATGTGTTTTTTATGTTGTCCAGTTCAAGCAATACCTCCGGTCTACTTCAGATCCGCTTGCTTATCTGACGGCAGATACCGATCGGGTGATCAAGGTAAATGATGGTTTAAATTGGTTGGAATATTTGCAAAAAGATAGCATTGGTTTGCAAGATGCGCTGTTGGGGGATTGGAAGCTTTGGATGAATTGGAAAAAAGACAATCCGATTATTCATGAATTGATGGAAGGGCAGAGCGCCTATTGGATTCACCGAGGCAATCACGGTTGGTTTTTGTTTTTACCTATTCCTGATCGATGGAATGAAGACAAATTGGAATTGTTGCTGACTGGTGTTCCTCATTTGATGCAATGGGAAGGTTGTTTGGTGTGGAGCGGTTCATTAAATGGGATAGACGATTGGTCCATGTTGGATGAAAGCGGATTAGGCGTTTGGAAAGGCTTATTGGAGAAATGTGATGCGCAATCGGCATTGAATTACTTAGAAGTTAAAGGCAATACAAAAGTTGCTTTGGATTACAACAGAGGGGAATGGGTGGGTTTTGTGAATGACAATCAATGGTTGTCACAGAATCAACCGTTACAACCATTGGATTCTTTATGCGGAAATGCCGTGAGTACCTTGTGGTTGTCGGTTGATCCTTATTCGCTAACGAAGTCAGAAAAGATGAAGAAGCGTGTTTTCTCATTGGATACCCTATGTCAGTGCAATGTGTTGGAGTCATGGGTGAGTTGGCAAGCCAATTCTTGGAAATACCAGAGTTATGACGGGTCGCATTGGGTGGCTAGTCAAAAATACCTAAAGAATCCATGGAAAGAGATGTCTGCTTTTATTAAGGACACCTCCTCCAGGGTAGTCAAGGTGAAACACCCTGAATGGATGCCTTTTCTGGCGGAAAGTGCCATGCCATTGTTGCCGCGATTTATCGCGAAGAAACAAGGGAGGGTTATGATTTCGGATGATAGCCTGTCTATTTATCGTGCCATCAATGATACGTCTAAAGTGATTTGCCAGCCTGATTTTAGTGGTTTCTCCGAAGAGCGTTGGGCTTTTTTCCGCGGGAGATTCAATCAATTTCCAGGACTTAATGCTTTGGGATGGGCTGACTTAATTTCATCCAAACCCATTCAGTTGGTGGTGATAAAGAACAACAATGATTGGTTGTTGCGACTGTCGTCGATTAAAGAATAACAGAGCCGAAATAGTCCGCTAATTTGGCCTTGGCCATTTCCAGTTTGATTTTGTCCGTAAGCAGTTGATCGATCAATTCTGGTTGCTCAGCTTTTTCTTGTATCTGAAGAATGATTTCATCTTGTAGTTTTTTAATCTTGGCCAGTTTAAGTCGGTTGACAGCATCCAATGCGGCCTTTCTTAAATTTTTCTCCTCGGTTTCGATGTAGATGTGGTGATTGGCCCAATTCTTACTGATTTCATACTTGGTCGCAATCAAATCGGTTACGGACTGACTAATCTCTTGGTTATCGTGGAAGGTAAAATGTCGGAGCTCTGGATAGGTGAGTTCCTCGATGAATTGCGTGTATTGTCGATAAATTTCTCTGTATCTGGGCTCCTCGAATTGCAATTGATCTTGCTCGATGTTGGTCATGATAAACTCAGCGAGCGAAACGCCAGTTTGTATTTCCTCGTTGTTTTCATTGACAACAAAAATCGGAATCTCATAGTCACCATAAGTGAGCAGCAAACGAACAATATCCCTTTCTTGGAAGTACGTGTAGAATTCAGGAATGGGAATGGTGTTGTTTGAATCTTGCAGGTTTTCAGGTTCTATCGACTGAATTTGTGCCAAATCAGACGCAGGTATTTTTTGTTTGCGCAAGGTTTGATTCAATTGCAACATCAAACTCTCCTGGGATACATTGAGCAATTGACTGCACTCTTGAATGTACACTTCTCTTTGAATCACATCAGGAATGATCGAGATAGAGAGAATGATATCCTTGATCAACTCCGCGCGCTTCAGTGGATCTTTTCCAGCTTCCTCAAGGAGGAGGTTGGTTTTGAAACGAACAAAGTCAGTGGCGTTTTTTGAAAGGAAGTCTTGTATGAAATCGCTATCGTGTTTGCGGGCGAAACTATCCGGGTCGTCACCATCGGGAAACAGCACCACACGAACGTTCATGCCCTGTTTCAAAATCATTTCGATGCTCCTTAAACTGGCTTTGATACCTGCGGCATCGCCATCAAAAAGTACCGTGATGTTTTTGGTGTAGCGAATGATTTTTTTAATGTGACCATCCGTTAAGCTGGTACCACAAGAAGCTACAATGTTGGTCACCCCGGCCTGATGCATAGAAATCACATCAGTATAACCTTCGACCAAGTAACAGACGTTTTCCTTGACGATGGTATTCTTGGCCAAGTGCAATCCATACAGAATGTCACTTTTGTGAAAGAGCTCACTCTCTGGACTATTAATGTATTTGGCTCCTTTGAGATCGGCTTGCAGTGTTCTTCCTGCAAAAGCAATCACTTTTCCTGACTCAGAATGAATGGGAAACATGACGCGATCACGAAAAGCATCATAGGTCCTGTTTTGTTCCGATTGGTTTTCTTTTTCGGGATCCGTATTTTCTGTTTCCTTTTCCTTGAGCAATCCGGCTTTTACAAGATATTGAGGGTTGTAACCTGCAGCGATGGCTGCTTTTTTAAGGTGATCCCAGCCCGCTGGAGCAAACCCCAACTGCCATTTGGTCAAAGTTTCAGTCCTAAAGCCACGCTGCTCGAAATAGCTTAAGCCAATGTTCTGACCGGCATCGGTTTGGTGGAGTTGCTCTTGGAACCAGCTGTTGGCATATTCTACAACGCGTGATAATTGCTCTCTTTCTGATTTCTCTTCTTTTTCTTGCTCGCTGTCTTCGGTTTCCTCAATGGGAATGTTGTATTTCTGGGCCAACCAACGCAAAGCTTCGGGATAGGTAAGCTTCTGATGTTGCATCAAGAAATCAACGACATTTCCTCCTTTACCGGAAGAGAAGTCTTTGTAAATTCCTTTTGTGGGGACCACATAAAAGGATGGAGTTCTCTCACTGCTGAAGGGAGACAGCCCTTTATATGATTTTCCAGATTTCTTGAGCGTGACAAATTCACCGATGACATCCTCAATTAGGGCTGCTTGGTATATCTGATCTATGGTGCTTCTTGAAATCATTCTCTTCAAAGATAAAGGCAAGTCCGTGAAATTACATAGTGCATTGTCCGCATCAAATTAGAATTTTGAACAATGATGAAATTTGTCAACTTTTTCGCTGTTTTCCTTCTCTTTTCCATAGCCATACAGGCACAAGACAAATGGGAAGATTTGACGTTTTCAGCATGGGATGGACGTGTTGAGCAGGACAGTCCTTTGCTTTTTCCTAATCCAACGGTCATGGGGCAAGATGTATTTATTTCCATCAGTACTGGAGGGGCTTCAGATTGGTGGGTTGTCGTTAGAGACCAGAGCGGAAGAGAGGTTAAGGGGATAGGAACCACCCGTGAAGGAGGGAGAATTCGTGTTCATGGACAAGTACCCAAGCCTGGAATCTATTTGGTCACCATTGGTCAAGGCAGCAATCAAACATGTCTAAGGTGGGTGGTCAGCTGATGGATTCTACTCAAAGTGGTTGTGTATGTGTCCTTCTTTGATGGCCCAAAGGACAGCACCAATCATATTTTTGGCTGGTGTTTTCTCAATGATATTTCTTCGATGGGTTTCTACCGTTCGGGTGTCGATGCCCAATTTTTCCGAAATTTCATTGCTCTTTAATCCATGACTGATCCAATCCAATATCTCCAATTCACGGCTGGTGAACAATTGATTTGAGACGGTATTTGAACCAACTGAAGGAGCATGGGTATTTTTTTTCTTGTCCCACTTTTTGGCTTCTTGGATAATGTGTCGCATGCCATGATTGAAAAAGAACGCTGCGTAGTCGGATGAGATGATGGCAGAGGCCAGCTCATCCAATTCCGATTCCTTGGAAAAATAACCATGTGCCCCCAATTTGATCATTTGGTAAATGACGTCCACATCTTTGATGAAGGATACAACCAGGATTCTTACTCCAGGATAATGTTGGACCAACCATTTGCAGGTCTCCACGCCATCCATTTCAGGCATTTGGATGTCTAATAAGACAACATCCACCTCATGGCGAGGCATGAACAAGGTGAGCTCTTTTCCGTTCTCACATTCTAGCACCACATTGAAACGTTCATCCTGATTCAACCAAGCGGCCAATGAGGAGCGAAATAATGTGTGATCGTCTACAATTGCAATGTTTTTCATCTGATGGGGATAGTTAAGTTCAATTGATTTCCTTTGTCGGATGGTACTTGCTCCAAATGGCCATTCAATGCCAGTATTCTGGCGTGCATGTTTTTCCATCCCAATCCTTTTCCTTCATGCAATAATTGATTCCATAAGAAAGGATTTCCGTTGTCTTTTAATTCAATCAACCATTCGTGGTTTTCATGTGTGGAAAATGCGATGTCAAATTGGCTAGCATTGTTGTGTTTGAGGTGGTTTGTTATCCATTCTTGAATCAACCGAAACACGTGCAATTCATCCAACGGACTGAGTTGGGGTACATAATGAATATGAAATAGAATCTGCTTATTGGTCTTGTTGGCTTTGTCTTCTAATATCGCTTGAAGGGCAGGAATCAAACCAACGGTATCCAACATGGGAGGCACCAGATCGTGACAAATTGTTCGGACTTCTTGAATGATTTTCTTCAGTTGATCATCTGTGGATTTCCAAAACAATTGGTGATCATCTTTGGATATTTTCTTTTGTAAATCAACTGCTATTTTTAGTGCTGCGATATCGCCCAAGATGCCATCGTGCAATTCCCGGGCAATGCGTATTTGCTCTTCCTCTTTGGATTTTAATATCTCCTGAAGCAATTGTTCTTGAAATTGTTTTTGCTTGTGAAATAGGAGTTTGTAATAAAAATAACTCATGGACACAATGATGCTTACCATGACAAATAGCGCCGTGAATCCAATCCAATAATACATGTTCAGCAGGGCGCGTGTTTGCTCCATATTATTTACTTTTTAGGATTCTTAACGTGCCGATGAGAAGAGCAAATCCATAAATCATGATGGACAAGGGCAGAATGATCCAATAAAACAAGGCATTGTCATTGGGGAACTGGACCATTTGTGGGTAAAGGATATAGTACAAGGTGCAGGCCGTAAGATAGAAGACCAGTCCTATGATGACGAAGTAATCGGGATCATGAAAAAGAGTAGGGTAGGTGATGTTTTGAAAACGGTATTTGCCCCATGCAAATACGCCGTAAAGCGTAAGCATCAATTCCATCAAACATACCCAACCAAAATGGTAATAATTGGCTTCAACACTGGTTGTAGTAAATAGCAAAATGGTGATGATACTGAATACGGCATAAATTCCCCAGTGCCAGAAACGTTGAGTATATTGGGAAAAGAAGATGACGATGCCCAAGGTTTCTAGCAACGTAAAAATATAATACCAATAAAGAGAAACATATTCTGGTAAATGCCCACTAGAGAATTCATAAATTCCTCCAAGAAAGGCAACAAAGGCAAGAAAAATCCAACGAACGGGCGGAATAATTTTGGATTTGAAATAAATAAAAAGAATCACAAGAAGAGGAAGAATCTCACTCCAACACATGATTTGATCCAATACTTCATACCAATCGAACATGATCAAATTTATGTTTTTTTAATACAGGATACTGTGTGTTTTTGCGCACACCAGAAATCACTCAAAAACCACTGTGGTTTTTTGTTTCTTCCCATCTCGTTCATAAGTGACTTCCGTTTTGTCACCTGGATTGAAATTGCCCAAGGCGTTCATGTATGCATAAATGTCCTTGATTTCGAATTTTCCCATTTGCAATATGATGTCTCCTGATTTCAATCCAGCTTTGGCACCTGGACGACCTTCTTTGGTACCGTCCAATTTAAGGCCATCACCTGAATAAAGGTAATCGGGCATAACACCCAAAGTAACTTTGAAATTGCTGGCTGCGTTATCTTTGGTTTCGTCTTTTGTTGCTGTAAAAGTCAAATTATCTTGCAGGCTGGTTTTGATAATCAAATGACCGATAAAGTGCGAAATGTCTTTAAGTCCATGAGAATTAATGAGCGTGGCAACGTCGGTAGGCTTGTGGTATTCCCCGTGTTGTCCTGTGAAAAAATGGATGGCGGGAACGCCAATGTTGTAAAAGGAGGTTTGGTCACTCGGCCCAATTCCACTGGTAGAAAGTACCAATTCGAATTGGTTCTTCTTCAACTTTTTGTTTTCGGATTTTATGGCCTTGGTCCAAAACGGTGAAGTGCCTACTCCATTGATGGCGAGCGTTCTTTCTGGTTTCAATCGACCCACCATGTCCATGTTGAACATGGCCGTGAGTTGCTCTTTGGGCACGGTAGGATTTTTACAGAAATAATTGCTGCCGTATAGTCCTTTTTCTTCGCCGCTGAAAGCGATGAACAAGAAGTTGGTTTTACCCAGTTGCTCGGCAGGTTGATTTTTTAAAAAATTTGCAAGCCACAACAAAGAGGCTACGCCGCTGGCATTGTCATCTGCTCCGCGGTGAATGCCTTTTTCTCCGCTCCACAATGAATTTTCATCTCCCCAACCCAAGTGATCGTAGTGGGCACCAATGACAATGGTTTTGTCGAAACCGCGATCCCAAAATCCAATGACGTTTCTTCCTGTTTGTTCTTTTACATATCCTGTTCCCAATGTAGTTTCACCTTCTTTGGTCATTTTATGCGGTGAGGCTTTTGGAGTGAATTGAAAGTACTGCATGTATCCCACAGATGCCTTTGGAGAAAGACCAATTTCTTTCATGCGATTTTCAATGTATCGAGAAGCTTTTACTTCACCTTCTGTCCCCACCAATCGACCCTCCAAAGAATCTGAGGTCAAGACCATGATGTCGTACATCAATTGTGCGTCCAATGACTCTTGAGAACTTTGTGCCCATCCACCCAAGGAAAGGACAAAGCTGATGATCAGCAGGAAATTTTTCATGTTACAAAAGTAATGGTTAAAGACAAAAAAGGGCAGTGAAAAAACTGCCCTTTGTTGGTTTTAAGGTTTAATCAATTTTAGGTTATTACTACCCATTTTTAGGGTGTAAACTCCACTGGGCCAAGACTCAGTTGGGATAGTGGTAAGGTTGAAATTTTGATGTGAAAACATGACCTGACCGATGCTGTTCAAGATTTGAATGGTACCACCTTTCATATTTTGCAATTGGAGATAATTCTGGAATGGATTCGGATAGGGCAATATTGCATTCATGGTTTCTGAAACATTCACATTACAGGGTGTGCAAGCATTCAAACATACCATGTTGATGGTGGTGTCAGTTGCTCCCAATTGGAATACCCGCTCCATGTATCCGTTGTTGTTTAATACACCACATTCGCTTGGAACAATTTCAGGATTTTGATTTCCATTGCTGAATCGATAGAAGATAAAACTCTCTGTTGGAATGGGGAAGGTTCCTTCGTAGACTCCATTTCCGATGCTATTCAGCGGGCTGTTGCCCAATGTGTTTCCTTGGAAAGATCCGGTAACGAAAACCCCTGACGGATCAATGGTGGTTTCATTAGAAAGATCAACCTTGAAGGTCACATAAATGAAATTGCTTCCATTGCAGTTAGCGCATTCATTAAAGCAAACAGGCATTAGGGTAACGCTGTTGCTTGATAATACAACCTCTCGGTTGAAGCCTCCAAATCCATTGTCTACGCCGCAATCTCCGGGAACTGTCTCCGATCCGCTCCAATCCGATCCATTGATGAATTTGTATTGGAAAGTTTGATTGGGATTCGTGGTTAATGAATAAGACCAAATACCATTGCCCAAGTTGGTCATGGCTGTTGTGCTGGCATCCCATCCTTGGAAGGATCCAGCGATGTGAATGCCATTGGGGTCAACGGTGATATTGGAAGCGTCCAATTGAAAAGTGAGGGTGACATCGTCATTGATTCCCGTGCAACTTCCACAACTGGAGAAGCATACCGCATCAACAACCAAATTGCTTGTTCCAACAGGGATGAAACGTTGTAGCTCTCCATTGTCCAATGCACCGCAGGTTCCTGGAACGGTCTCAAAATTCGCAGTGGTGTTTCCGTTGACAAAGCGGTAGAACAAATCGCTGTTGGCAGGCACGGCAATGGATCCTTCCCAGATGCCTCCTCCTAGATCGCTCATTGCATGAGCATTGGGCGTATAATTGTCCAATTGTGTGGTGAAATAAACACCATTGGGACTGACCGTTTCATCGCTCATGTCTACCCGAACCACTACAATGGCTGTGGGTTGGCAAGCCTCACATTGGGTGAAACAAACTGGCCCAATGTTGTTGTTTCCTGGTACAACATTGTGTGAACGATTGTAGTTGCCCATTCCATCATTGAAAGCACAGGCAAAGGCCACCTCCTCCGCCCCGGTCCAATCGTTGCCATTGATGAATTTGTATTGAATCGTGGTGCCTGTGGGGATATTGGTGGTGTAGGTGTACAGACCGTTCCCGCTGTTGGTCATGGGAGTAGCAGCGGCATCCCAGTTTTGGAAACTTCCTGCAATGTGCACCCCATTCGGGCTCACCGTTTCATTGGTCATGTCTACCGTGAAAGTTACCGATGACATGTCCACTGGGATACAGGCTTCGCAAGATGAGAAACAAACCATGGGAGTGGTAATGGCAGTAGTCCCAACAATGAGATTGCGATTGATGTTACCTGAACCATCGTCTGATCCGCAGGCAACAGGTACCGTTTCAACACCCAGCCAATCCGATCCATTGATGAATTTGTATGAGACGGTTTCACCAGGAAATACAAAGGCCACGGCCTGGTACAAACCAGGTTGAAACTCTGACATTTGCGTATTGGTTGCATCCCATCCATTGAAACTGCCTGCGACAAAAACCCCTGTGGCATCAACCGTTTCATTGGTCATGTCCACTTGGAAAATTATCATGGTAGGTATAGCCGGTGTTCCCATGCATGTGCAGTCGTTTTGTACCAGATCGTTGGCGGTGCTGTTGTCTCCATCATCACAGGCGGCTCCAATGACCAAGCAACTTCCATCATCCGTCGTGGCATTGGCGTCATAGTTACATGCAGCATTGTCCATGCAACCAGGTGTTTGGCAATTCTCACATTGTCCAAAACATACAATGGTGGGGTTGGTATTGGATACAACGTAGGAACGATTGAATCCTCCAAAACCATCTCCCACTCCGCAAGCGGATGGGACAGTTTCCGATCCTGTCCAAGCATTGCCATTGATGAACTTGTAATTCACGACGTCTCCTTCAACCAAATTGACGGTTAATTCATAAACGCCATCCGCATTGCTGTCTGTCATTGGCGTTGCGCTCGCATTCCAACCTTGAAAACTTCCTGCGATGTGCACACCATTGGCACCAATGGTTTGTCCATTCATGTTGACTTGAAAGGTTACGGGAAGCATATTGACCACTGCACAATTAGAACATGCGTTGAAGCATACCGGACTCAGAACTTGATCGGAATTGGGCACATTCAATGAACGATTAGAGAATCCCCCCACCCCACATGCTGCAGGTACTTGTTCCCATGTGGAACCATTGATGAACTTGTATTCAATGGCTGTTCCTGCTGCGATATCAGCGGTGTAGGAAAATATCTGATCACCATCTGGGTCGAGCATTGGATTGGCTGTGGCGTTCCATCCTTGGAACGATCCAGCAACAAATACACCGCTAGCCGATACCGTTTGTTGGGCCATGTTCACTTGAAAAGTGACATTGACAGCAAAAAGTCCTTGGGCCATAGCCAAGCATAAAAAGAGCAAAAGTTTTTTCATGTCTTCTGTTTAGTTTCCAACAAATATAGCCAAAGTGTATTTTGAACACATTCATTGTTGGCTTCGAAAAAAAACACAATTCCGTCGCTTCAAGGTGAGAATGATGCATTTTTGTTTTATGAGAGGGTTGGGATTGTTAGTTTTCGTTTCTCTGGTGTGCAATGGATATGCGCAGGAAGGAATCATTCGCGTCAAAGGAAAGGTGTTGGAGGAACGCGGTCAGCCTGTCCCTAACTCCATTGTCCTCAATACCCGAACCAAGAAGGGAGCGTTTGGATCGCCCGATGGTAGTTTTGTTATCGAATGCAATAAGACCGACACTTTAACCATTACCTGCTTGGGTTATTATGCCCGTCAAATTTGTTTTAAAGACTCTGTTCTACGAACAGTGTATTATCCCAAGGTTTTTCTCAATGAGCGCACCTACAGTTATGCTACCTTGAACATTTTTGCACCGCGTGATTTGGAAGACATTCAAAAGGACATCGAGTCGTTGGGTTATAATGAGGAAGATTATATGCTGTCTGGAATTAATGCGGTTTCGAGTCCCATTACCTTCTTGTACCAGCAGCTCAGCAAGAGGGAAGAAAGCAAACGGATTGTGGCCAAATTGGAGAATGATGATCGCCGAAGGGATTTGCTCAAGGAACTGTTTACCATCTATGTCGATTACAAAATCATTGAGTTAAGTACGGAAGATTTTGATGATTTTATTTCGTACCTCAATGTCTCCGACGAATTCATGAAATCGAGCTCGCAATATGAGTTCTTGGTTTTTGTCAAAGACCGATTCCAAGATTATCAAATCGCGAAGCGGAACAATAAGGTGCTGAAGTCAACCGACTTTGATTACGATAAGGACTAAAAAAAAATGGTTACCCCTGAGGATAACCATTTTCAAAAGAGATGAATCTTGTTTACTTGATTTTGTTGATCTGCTGATCACCGGATTCGCTGGCTTTTTGAATCATTTGATCACCTTTTGCATTGGCATCCTTCACCAATTGATCCGCTTTCTTATCGGCCTCGGCTATTGATTTGGCATATGCTTTATCCGCGCTCTTCTTCATTTCTTCAGCCACCTTTTTGTTGGCCGCTTTCTCTACAAAGTTGCCACCTTTGGTAGCTACTTTATCGGCTTCCGCATAGGCTTGGGTTTTTGCTTTTTCTGCAGCCACGCGCGCATCCGCTTTGATTTTTTCGGCTTGCTTGGTTGCCTCTTGTACCAATTTCTCTTTCTCTGCTTTGGCTTTTTCTAATGCGTCATTTTTGAATTCAGTTACTTGTTTCACTGCTTCTTCTTTTACCAATTGCACTGCTTGTTCTTTCAAATCTTGAACAGCCTCTTCACCTAAGGCTTTGCTGGTTACTTTGACATCAGGGTTGCTTACATCACCTGTGATTCGTGCAATCAAATTGATTTTGTTTCCGGGTTTCAATTGAGTGCCCAATTTCTGGTTGATTTGCCCAACAAAACTATTGGCTTGATTGGCTATACCTGAAGGGAATTTGTCAAAAGGAACATCCGTCTCTAGGGTGTAATCAATTTTTTGATCCAATGTTGCTTGACCTTCCATCTTTACTGGAATGTCGTCTACCTTGACAGTGAAAGGTTGTACTTTAATGATACCTTGTTGGATGGTAAAGTTGACGTTCACATCTTTGATGTGGATGGGTTGTTTCCATTTGTCCAGTCCAGTCTTTTCAGCCAGCTTGATCATGGGGACATAACCCGTGAGCACAACGTCGTTGGTTTTTAGATTTCCTTTGGCATCCACGCTCGTGTTGATGGGCATCATCTGATTGTCCAAAAGGGTTTTCAAATCCAAGTTCATGGAAACTTTACCAGCACAATTTTTTGCAGCCTGTGACCACTTTTCTAGGGTGACAAAAGTGGTGGTGGTGGTTTTGATGTCCACTTCTTTCATGTCGATGTTCATGTTCATGGAAGGTTTTGTGTCATCACCTCCGTCATATTCACCATTCACAGCAAGGCTTCCACCGAGTCCATTCAATTTCAAATCTTTCATCATCGCTTTGCCATCTGCCAAGCGCACTTGTCCATTCACATTGGTAAAATCTGCATTGTCATATTTTAATTTTTGAACTTTGGCATTCAAAGTGAAATCGATGTTGTTCGGCAATACAACGATGGATGATGCTGTGTCAGCAGGAGCATTGGCTGCATTCGCATCTGGAGCGGCTTCTGCTGTTTCTGTTGTGCTTTCAGGACTTCCCATGAAATCGTTTACATTGATTTCAGGACTTTCGAAATTCAAAACGCCCACCAATTTTTCATCTTTGATGGCATATTCCAAGTAGTGGGTCAATCCGCCATTCATCATCATTTTGCTTTTTCCTACATTGATGGAAAGATTAGTAAGATTGGCTTGCTGTGGGGTGAAATTCAAGGCCATGTCTTGAATGAAAATGTCATAGGGCAATGAATCGCTTTCGTAATCAAAGTTTTTCAAATTGAGTTTTCCTTCTGCTTGCAATCCCTCGAAATTACCTGATTCAGCGCCGTTGACGTTGCCTTTAAAGAGCATGTCCGCATCGATGATTCCGGTGATTTTTTCTTCTTTGCCAATGGGGATAACATCTTTCAAAGTGGCCAAATCAATGTTCAGTTTTCCTTTGAAATCAATGAATGGATTGCTTTCTGGTGTTTTCAAATGCAATACCATGTCAATAGGATTGGATGCAATTTTCAATTGGCATTTGTTCAAGTCAATGGTGGTGTTGTCTTCATTGTTCATGTCGGCAAAAACATTCAAATCCACTTGCACGTCATCCACACTCTTGGGCAAATCAGGATATTTGAAACGACCATTTTCGATGTTGACTTTTAAGCCAATGCTGGGCATGCTCTTGTCATTGTAGGTTCCTTTGACAAAACCGTTCAATCCAATTTTTCCTGTGGCATCCACTCCCTCTAAATCTTTGGCGAATTCCATGGGTACCATCGACAACAGGTTTTTGAATTCGGTTTTGGTTGCGCCGAACTGAATGTCCATGTCAATGTCTTCTTCAGGCATCAATACCCATCCATTGGCCTGCAAGTACAATTGGTTTAATCTTACTTCGTTGTCTTTGAATTCAAAACGCATCTTGCCCAAATCCATGGCCAAGTCAGCCTTGATTTCTGTATTGGCTTCGTTGGCATAGGTTACACCATCAAACCAAAAAGTTCCTTTGTCCGCGGTGGTGAGGGTGCTTAGCGTAAAAACTTCATCCGCAAAGTCGCCGCTTCCTTCGTGGTTTAGGTTCTTGAAGTCCATCACCATCGCCAAGCTCTTGTCATCATAGCGGATGTTGCCCGCCTCAATGGCGTATCTTTTTAGAGAAAGCTTGATGGGCTTGGATGGTTCCTCAGGTTCTGGCTTGGCCGAATCTGGAATGGCAATGTCGTAGTTGGCTGTCCCATCGGCCATTACACGCACATCCAAATTGGGAGCGTTCAATAGAATTTGACGGATTTCAATTTCATCGGTGAACAAACTTTTGACATTGATGACAACCGACATCTCTTTGATGTTGGCCATGGTTACGCCATCAAAGGGCGCCTTGTTCACCACCTTTAAGTCTTCAATGCTCACCCTCAGGTTCGGGAAGTTGCGCAACAAACTCAAGTCGACGTCACTAAAAGAAAGTGTGGCGTTCAGGTTTTCATTGGCTTTCTTTTGGATGGTATCGTAAATCTTTCCTTCAAAGGCAAAGGGCAAAATGGCCAATAAAAGGATGATGCTTCCAAGAACAATTCCTGTGATTTTGAGTGCTTTTTTCATCGTGTTTCTATTTTATTTTCTAAATAACTGTTGTACAAAGTAAAGTAAACTATGGCTTCTATGATGGGTACAGCGCGGATCACGACACAGGGGTCATGTCTTCCTTCCAAATTCAATTGAATGGATTCTCCTGCTTGGTTGATGGTCTCTTGTGTTTGTCCGATTGAGCTGGTGGGTTTGAAGGCGACTTTGAACCAAATGTCTTTGCCATTGGAAATACCCGCTGTAATGCCACCATCATGATTGGTTCCGCCCCGCACGGCATCGTTGTTTTGACTTCCCCATTTGAGGGTGCTCGAAAAACCATCTCCCATTTCAAATCCCTTGACGGCGTTCAAAGAAAATATACTGTGCGCCAATTGCGCGTTGAGTTTCTCATAAATGGGTGAGCCCCATCCCACAGGAACATTTTCAACCACGCAAGTGATGATGCCGCCCAAGCTGTCCTTTTGTTCTTTGGCGGTTTCTATCAATTGCTTCATTCTTTCGCTCGTCTCCGTATCAGGACAACGCACTGGGCTTTCATCAATGGTGGACAGATTGAGGTAGGGATAACTTTTGGGAACGCAGATGTCCTTGATGCTGCTGACATAGGCATGCGCTTTTATCTTCATGTCGTCCATCAATTGTCGGGCAATCTCTCCGGCCACTACGCGGCATGCCGTTTCTCTGGCTGAGGACCTTCCGCCGCCTCGGTGATCGCGGTGTCCATATTTTTCTTGGTAAACAAAATCGGCATGACCTGGGCGGTAAATGTTTTTAACCGAATCGTAATCTTTTGATTTCTGATCGTTGTTGTAAATGACAAAACCAATGGGAGATCCTGTTGTTTTACCTTCAAAAATTCCCGAAAGAAATTGAACTTCGTCATTTTCGTTTCTAGGTGTCACCCATTCGTTTTGATTGGGTTTTCGGCGATTCAATTGCTTTTGAATGGCGGGCAGGTCCAACATAACATTGCTTGGACAACCGTCGATTATTCCCCCAATGGCTGGGCCGTGAGATTCGCCAAAGGTGGTTAGTCTAAAGTGTTTTCCCCAAGTATTGCTCGCCATGATTAAAATTCTTGTTCAATGGAATAGTCATTTCTTTGCGGGGCATTGCGTGCAATGAGCTCACCAATGAATCCTGCTAAAAAGAGTTGGGTACCAATTATCATGCTAGTTAAAGCAAGATAAAAAACGGATTGATCGGCAATGTTTTTCTCTGGAATGTCTTGCATCAAGCAATACATCTTATTGCCTCCCAACCAAAGGAAGGACAATAATCCAATCATGAAGACAATGCTGCCCAATGTTCCGAAAAAGTGCATCGGTTTTTTTCCAAAACGAGAGATGAAAACGATGGATTGTAAATCTAGGAATCCATTGATGAAACGTTCCCAACCAAATTTGGATACCCCATGTTTTCTGGGATAATGTTGTACTACTTTCTCGCCAATCTTTTTGAAACCTGCACGGTGTGCGAGTATGGGGATGTACCGGTGCATTTCACCATATACCTCAATGCGCTTGACCACCTTGTTTCGGTAGGCTTTGAGTCCGCAGTTGAAATCATTCAATTCAATGCCACTCATTTTGCGGGTGGCCCAATTGTACA
>JACCDJ010024372.1_pt1 | contig 58916 bp, 59 predicted proteins | sample 7444481 | NCBI WGS metagenome assembly JACCDJ01 (sample SAMN15323435, study PRJNA562643) | freshwater metagenome | isolation source: river surface water | place: USA:Blue River Watershed | collected 2017-08-15
CCTCATGGGAGCCGCGGACCGCGAGCAGCGCCCTGCCCTCCGCTTCAAGCTGCCGTCCAAGGCGCGCCAAGGGCTCGGTCTCCATCGTTCGGACCCGGGTGCGCAGGCGGGCGATGCGTCCGGGATCGGCGAGTCCGGAAAAATGCCATCGTTCGGAGATCTCCTGTTCCGCGGCCAGGGCGGCGACAAGATCCTTGAGGGCGGCGGCAGGATCGGCGCGCAGGGCGGCGCGCGCGCGCTGCTCCGCCGCATCGGAGAGCGTGCGGAGGCGGTCCGCGTGCAGGAGGTGGAGCTTGCGGCGCAACTGCTCGGTCCGGACGGTGTCCGCGCCCACCGCCCGCCGGGCGCTGACGTATTCCTCCTGTGCGGCGAGGGCGGCGGCCAGCAGGGCGATGTCCTCCTCCGTGGGCACGGCCCGACGCACTCTGGCCTCCTCGAACTCGCGCTCCAGCTGCTTGGAACGTTCGAGCAGCCCGGCGACGGCTTCCGGCGGCAGCTCATCGGCGCCCCGGCGGGTGGCGCGCCGCTCGGCCGTCATCAGCCAGGCGGCCGCGAAGGCCAGCGCCAGGAGCGCCGCGAGGATCAGGACCACGCGGAGGCGCTCCCCCCTTTCCTCGGTCCAGCCTTCGCCGCGGTCCCGTCGGGCGGGACGGGACGGCGCACGGGGCGGGACGGGATCGGGAGCGTTGGTCATGTCTGCGTTCCCGCGCCTGAAGCCGCGGTTTGTTTGCTTTATCAGTCGGTGATTGTTGTCCATCAATGTCGGTCGTTCAATCCCGCAGATGGCCCATTTCCAGAGAATCGCCGTGGTGGGCGCCGGTCTCATCGGAGGCTCGGTGCTCCTGGCCGCGCACCGGCGCCGGCTGGCGGCCGGGTTCCGCTCCTGGTCGCGCTCGGAAGCGGCGCGGGAGACCCTGCGCGGCTACTCCGCGGGCGAAGTCTGCGCCTCGGAAGCCGAGTGCGTGGCCGGGGCCGACCTCGTCGTGGTGGCGACTCCGGTGGACTCCGCCGAGGCGACTTTCCGCGCGATCGGACCCCACCTCGCGCCCGGCTGCCTGGTCACGGACGCGGGCAGCGTGAAGGCCGCGGTGGTGAAGGCCGCGCGGTCCGCCCTTCCCGCGGGCGTGAAATTCGTGGGCGCTCATCCGATGGCAGGGTCGGAAAAAGCCGGCGCGAAGCACGCCGACGCGACGCTCTTCGAAAAACGCACCTGCTACGTGACGCCCGACGGCACCGAAAGCCGTGGCGCGGTGGAGCGCGTGCACGCCTTCTGGCGGAGCCTGGGCTGCGTCACGGAGGAGACGGACCCCGAGACGCACGACGCCCTCGTCGCGGCCGTGAGCCATCTGCCGCATGCCGCGGCGTCGGTCCTCATGCTCGCGGTGGCGGACAATCCCGGCTTCCGTCCTGAAGCCGCGGGCTCGGGCCTCCGGGACACGACGCGCGTCGCCGCCGGCGAAGAGCACCTGTGGGTGGGCATCCTGATGGACAACGCGGAGCGCGTGGCCGCGGGACTGGGCGCGCTCGAAGCCCGCTCGGCCGCGTTGCGCGAGGCCCTGCGGAAGCGTGACGCGGAGGCGGTGCGCCGCATCCTCGCCGAAGCGCGACGCCTGCGGCAGTCGCTCGACCGGCCCGCATGAGCGAACCGCTCGCCATCCGCCCTTTCCTGCGGCCCGCCCGGGGCGTCGCCCGCGTGCCGGGCTCCAAGAGCGTGACGAACCGTGCGCTCATCCTCGCGGCGCTGGCGGACGGGGAGACGCTCCTGACAGGGGCCCTCTTCAGCCGCGACACCCGCATTCTGGTCACAGCCCTGCGCGAGCTGGGGTTTGACACGGCCGCCGATGAGCGGGCCCGCACGATCCGCGTGCGCGGTCTCGGCGGGAAGATTCCCGCACGGTCCGCCAGGCTGCACGTGGGCAACGCGGGGACCGCGGCGCGATTCCTGACCGCCTTCCTCGCGCTGGCTCCCGGCGGACGGTATGAGCTCGACGGCGACGAGGCGATGCGCGCCCGGCCCATGTCGGGCCTGCTGGAGGCGCTCCGCGGCGCGGGCTGCCGGGCCACCGCCCCCGACGGCGGACGCGCGTCGGGGTTTCCGTTCACGCTGGAGACCGCGGGCGGACTGGGCGCGCTCGAAGTCGACGCCTCCGCCTCGTCCCAGTTGCTTTCCGCCATCCTGATGGCGCTGCCGCTCTCCCCGGGCGCATCCGTGAGGATGCGGGGCGAAACGGTGTCGGAGCCTTTCGTGGAGATGACGGCGCGGATGTGCGCGCAGTTCGGACGGCCGCTCCGCCGCACGCATGACGGCGCCTGGACCTGCGACGCGCCCGGCGCCTATGCGGCCGCCAAAGAATACGCCGTCGAGCCTGACGCCACGGCGGCGAGCTATTTCCTCGCGCTCCCCGCGGCGGCGCCGGCCGGCTCCTGCGTGCGCATCGGCGGCTATGCCGACGGCGGACTGCAGGGAGACACCGCGTTCGCGCGCGTGGCGGAGCAGTGCGGCGCCTCCGTGCGGGCCGACGGCGGTGGCGTGATCGTGGAGACCTGGCGCGGCGTCCGGGGCGGCGATTTCGACTTCAACGCCTTCTCCGACACCTTCCTGACCTTGGCGACGCTGGCCGCGCTGGCGGACGGGCCCGTGCGCATCCGCGGCATCGGCCACACCCGCAAGCAGGAGACCGACCGCGTCCTCGCCATGGCGACGGAGCTGGAACGGATCGGGCTCAAGGTCGCGCCGACGGCCGCCGCGCTCAGGGGCGACGCCACGCTCAGCGAACTGACCGTCCGGCCGGACCGCGAGGCGATGCGCAAGGCGGCGGCCTCCGGCCCCGTGCGCATCCGCACCTATGAGGACCACCGCATGGCGATGAGCTTCGGCGTCCTCGGCTGTCATGACCTCTTCGGCGACGGCAGGCCTTGGATCGAGATCGAGGACCCGGCCTGCACGGGCAAGACCTTCCCGGACTTCTTCCCGGCGCTCGACGCGCTGCGCGGACGGTTCGTCCGGGTGGCGGTGGACGGCGGCGCGGCGTCGGGCAAGTCCAGCACCTGCCGGGCGCTGGCCGCGCGGCTCGGCCTGCTGCACGTCGACACGGGAGCCCATTATCGCACCGTGACTCGCGCCCTGTTGCGAAGAGGGGCGAAGACGGACGACCCGGCGGGCATCGAGCGCCTGTTGGCCGGCATGCGTGCGGAGACCGCCGTGATCGGTCTGACCGCGCGGCTGGCGCTCGACGGCGCGCCGCCGGCCGACGCCGACCTGCGCACGCCGGAAGTGAACGCGGCGGTGTCCTCCGTCGCGGCCCTGCCCGCCGTCCGGGCCTTCCTGCTGGGCCATCAGCGCGCCCAGGCGGAGACGGCCCGGACCGGCGGCTACGCCGGCCTGGTCATGGAAGGCCGCGACATCGGTTCCGTCGTCATGCCGGACGCGGAAGTGAGGATTTTCCTGGAAGCGGACGCCGCCGCGCGCGAAAGGCGGCGGGCGGCCGAAGGCATGGATGACGCCATCGGCCGGCGCGACCTGATGGACTCCACGCGGACGGCCTCCCCGCTCGTCTGCCCTGCGGGCGCGGTGCGCATCGACAACACGGCCCTCAGCCTGGACCAGGTGGTCGAGAAGGTGGCGGCCCTGGTCGCCGAAGCCGCCCGATGATCCTCTCTTCGCAGAACCTGGCCTACCGGCTCGTCTATCACGGATGCCGGTCGGCGATGGAGGTCTTCGCCACGCTGGAGGTGGAGGGCTGGGACAACGTGCCCGAGGGCGCCTGCCTGCTGGCTTCTAATCACCAGAGCATGCTCGACCCGCCCCTGGTGGGATCATGCCTGCCGCGCGAGATCGCTTTCATCGCGCGTCGCAGCCTGTTCGACAACCCGGTCTTCGGGGCGTTGATCCGCGCCTGCAACTCGATCCCCCTCGACCGCGGCACGGCGGACGTGGGCGCGATCCGGGCCGCCCTCGGCGCGCTGGCGGACGGCAACGGCCTGCTCATCTTCCCGGAAGGGACGCGCAGCGCGGACGGGGTCATCGGCCCGCCGAAGGCGGGCGCCGGCCTGCTCGCCTGCAAATCCGGTGTGCCCGTCGTGCCGGTGAGGGTCCGCGGTGCGCGCGACGTCCTGCCCCGCGGCGCCATCGTGCCGGCCGGCGCGTCACGCATCCGCGTCCGGTTCGGGCGGCCGATGACGCCGGACGAATATGATCCCGGAAGGGACCATGACGACAGGTTCATGGAGGCGTCGCGGCGCATCCTGGCCCGCATCGCCGAGCTGTCGGATTGCGACGATCCGGGACTGTGACCGGTCAGGAGATCCGCTGCGGCATCACGACGCAGAGGAAGTCGCCCTTGAGTCCGCGGATGACGCCGGGGGACATGTCGTCCTTGAACTCGAAATCAATCTCGTCCTCGGTCAGCGCCTTGAGGGGCTCGATGACATACTGGGGATTGAAGGCGATGTTCACGTCGGGACCTTCGTATTTCACGGCGATGGGCTCATGGGCCTCGCCGCTTTCCGACTTTGCGGAGACTTCGAGATTCTGGGTCTTCTTCGAGACCGAGAGGCGCACCGTGTTGTTGCGGTCGTCGGTCATGAGGGCCGCGCGGTTCACGCTTTCCAGGATCTTCTCGCGCTCGAGCCGCACCTTGGAACCGGGGTCCTTCGGAATCACCTGGCGGTAGTTCGGGTAGTTGCCTTCCACGACCTTGGACACGAGCTGGATGCGGTCGACGAGCCCTTCGTCGTTCTTGGGCACTTCGATGGTGAAGCCGACCTGCCGTTCATTGTGCGAAACCTGCGCATTGCCGCCCGACTTGAGCAGGCGGACGAGCTCCATGATGGTGCGGGCGGGAAGAATGAGCGCCAGGGGCTTGTCCGCGCCGGCAAGGGCGCGTTCGCACTTGGCGAGACGACGTCCGTCCGTGGCGACCACGGTCAGCTTGCCGTCGCTGAATTCGAAGAAGACGCCGTTGAGAATGTAACGGTTCTCATCGGAAGACTGGGCGTAGCTCACCTTGCGGAGCATGTCGCCGAGGTCGTCCTGATTGAGCGTGATGGCGGCCTGTCCGCTGAAGTTGGAGATCGGGGGGAACTGATCCGCGGGAAGGCCGGCAACCTGGAAGACCGAGCTGCCCGAAGTGATCTTCACGCGCTCCTTTCCGGTGAGCTCGACGACCGTTTCCGCACTGGAAAGCGCACGGATGATGGGGACCAGTTTCTTGACCGGCAGGGTGATGCGGCCGGGGGAGGACACCGAGGCCTTGATGCGGCAGCAGATCGCAAGGTCGAGATTGGTCGTGGTCAGGGTGACGATGTCGCCTTCGGCCTCGATGAGGACGTTCTGGAGGATCGGCATCGTGGCGCGACTGCCCACGACGTTGGTCACGCTCGCGAGCCCGTTGAAGAAATGGTTCCTGTTTACCTTGAACTTCATGATGAGGTCAGACTTGTGGGCAGATGGGCACGGGAGGCAACCCCTCATTGCCCGTTTCCGGGCTCCCTGTTGTTCATTAACCTGACTTTAACAGATACCAGAAGCAGCATCAGGGAGCGGAATTCCGTGTACAACTCCGCAACCCCTTGATTCGCATCTCCTCTTCGGCCCGGCGGGGTCCGTGAATCGGCTGTCAACAAAGGGAGGGTTGTTCCCAGAGAGCCCGGGGCACCTTCCATGCACACCCTGTTCACAGGATTTCTGCATCTTCGTCCTCATCGTCCGGAGCAGGGTCGATCTCGCTCTTCTTCAGGAGGAAGAAATGGCGGATGACGCTCCAGACGATGTAGCCGAGGAACAGGACCGGGAAACTGTACTCCGGGTAGCGGATGACGATGGCGGCGACCAGGACGATCAGGATGAAGACCCGGGTGCGGGCCCGCGTGGTCCAGTCGAACTTCTTGAAGCTCGGGAAACGCACGTTGCTGATCATCAGGTAGGAGATGACCAGCATCAGGGGCAGCAGGCTCCACGTCCAGGCCTCGGCCTTCTGGTCGAACGGGTTGCCCGTCACGTCGCGGCGGATGTAGGTGCTCAGCACCAGGACCAGCGAGGCCATCATGCCGGCGGCGGCCGGCGAAGGCAGCCCCACGAAGTCGCCGCCGGCGGCCCGCTTCTCATTCCCCGGCACCAGCGGATTGGTCAGCACGTTGAATCTGGCCAGCCTCACCCCGACGCAGAGCAGGTAGATGAACGCGAGCAGCCAGGTGGCGAGCTGCACGTTGTCGCCGGCGCCCGGGCGGATGATCAGGAAGCAGGCCATGAGGGCCGGCGCGACGCCGAAGGACACCGTGTCCGCGATGGAGTCGAATTCGGCGCCGAACAGCGATTCCCGGCCCGTGGCGCGCGCCACGCGTCCGTCGAAAAGGTCGCAGAGGCAGGCGAAGAGGATGAACCAGACCGCCCACAGGTAATGGTCGGCCTGGAGCGTGTTGTCGGCGCCGCTCGCGAAGCGGGCCTCGATCAGGTTCTTGATGGAGAGGAACCCGCACAGCATGTTCCCCGCCGTGAAGAGATTGGGGAGCAGATAGATGCGCGCCGCCTGTTCGGGGGACGCGTAGCGGGATTTTTCCGGAGGGGTCGTCACGGTCAGCGCTTCGGATCGTCGAGGTATTTCCAGAAGCCGCCCTCCTGCTCGATGCGGGACTCATCGTCGCCGAAGGGCAGGTGCGAGCGGAACGCGAAATCGGCGAAGGTGTGGCGGTGCAGCACGTAATGGGCCATCAGCGAGCCTTCCCTGGCCTCGAAATAGATGCGGTATTCGCCGATGCGCAGACGATGGTAGGTGTGGCCTTCGCGCCGGACGGAGCCGAGGTCGGAGCGGCCTTCAAGCAGCGCCTCGGGCGTGAGCGCCGAGAACGCCTCGACGACCTCCAGCTGCTCGAGCGTGGGGAGCTTCGCGAGGACACGCATCGCCTGGTCGCTGAAGTTCACCTGATACATCCTGCCACGAGCAAACGGCGCGGCGTGCGCAGCGGCAACCATTCAGTTGGACGACGACCAGGAGCGGATGAGCAAATCGGCCCTTTTTTCGACGAGATCGAGCACGCGTTCAAAATCTTCGGCCTCGCCGTAGTAAGGATCGGGCAGCTCCTCCGTGCCGAGCAGGAGCGTCAGCTTGTGCAGGTGGTCGCGCGGCGCCTTGCCGCGCATGGCGTCGATGTTCCTTCGGTCGGCGGCCAGGATCAGGTCGAAGCGGAGGAAGTCTTCGGAGGTGATGCGCCGGGCCCGGAGCGCGGTGAGGTCGTAGCCTCTTCGCCGGGCGTGCTTGATCGAGCGCGGATCAGGCGGGTCGCCGACGTGGTATCCTTCCGTTCCGGCCGAGTCGAAATGCATGCCGATCCCGGCCGCCCGGGCCTTGACGCGGAGCACCTCCTCCGCCGTCGGCGAGCGGCAGATGTTGCCCATGCAGACGAGGAGGACTCGTTCGGGCCTCGGCACCTTGAGGGTCAGACTTTGCCGCCGAAGCTCTGGTGGTCGTCCAGATCCAGGACGTCGAACCACGAGGCGATGTCCTCGCGTTTGGCGCCGGCCGGGGTGGATGACTGATATTCGGAAAATCGGGCTCGGCCGGCCACGGCCGTGGCAGTCCGGCGTTCATGAAAAGAACTGAACGCCTCGATTTCGTGAGGCAGTCGAGGGGTCTTGGCGTTGGCCAGGATCCACTTTAGGAGCTCTCCATCTCCTAAACCGTTGGCTACCTGAGACTTAAGGCCTTCTTGGTCAATTCCCAGGAAGCTAAGGACGTTTTGGTCCAAGGAGCAGCCGTAGGTATATTCGCCGTTCTTGCCCTGCAAAGTAGCCCGGCATTTATCGATCATGCGCGGTAAGATGACCAGGCCTCCAAGGCGGCAGCGCGGGCTTCTGGGGGGGTGTTGGGTAAGGTCGTAAGGGTCGTAAGCCATGGTTTTAGCACCCTACCCTGCCCTTTTTCTGAATCAAGCAGTACGGACGAGTTTCATGGTTTGCCAAAATGTCCCACCTCGGCATCTTCAATTGGGTGCATCCCTTGGCCGCCGACCTACATGGCCATCCCTTGGCAGGGGATGCTTGGTTGCTTTGCGGGGTGCTCTTTCTGATAGGGGCCGCTTGGGACTTGGTGGTTAGGTTTGAACCATGGGGCCTGCGGCCCCCCCAATCGGGGTCGGTCTGGTTGATCCGATTCGGCTGGGTGCTGCTGACGGCCTTGCTCGCCCTGCAAGGACTGAGGCGACATGAGCTGCCCATCGGCACCGGGGCTGAGCTCCTGCTTTCCATTGGGTGGGGCCTGGCCGCGCTGGCCCTTTTCCTCGATCTCACCTTCGAGCACCGGCTGCCTTCCTGGGCGATCGGCCTGGCGGTCGCCGCCTGTCTCCTCTCCGCCGGCTGGCTCGGCCTGGATCCGCGTCCCCATGCCGCGCAGGAGAAGCCCCTGATCGGCGTCCATGTCGGAGCCGCCGTCCTCGCCTACTGCGTGATCGGCGCATTGGTGCTGAACTCCGCGGCCTATCTTCTGCAGGACCGCGCCTTGGCGCGACGCAAGTTCGGCGGCTTCTACTCCTTGCTGCCCGCGCTGGTTCCCATGGACCGCATCGGCAGCCAGCTCCTGGGCGCGGCGATCTGGCTGCTCGGCCTGTCCCTGGTGATCGGCGCCGCCGACTGGGCGCAACGTCCGCCCGCCCTCGTGGGCCTGCCCAAGCTCGCCGCTTCGCTCATCACCTGGGCCTGGTGCGTGATCATCCTCGTCCGGCGTCGCCGCGGCACGCTTTCCGGCGCCGCTTTCGCGGCCGCGGCGCTCGGCGTCGCCGTGCCGGCTGCGATCGCCTTCTGGCTCTCCCTTCCCTCCCGATGAGCGCCGACGCCAGCCTCGTGGCGCTGAGCGCCACGCATCACACCGCCGGCCTTGACGCGCGCGCTTCCTTCGCCGTCGGGCCCGAAGGCGTCGAGGCCTTCTACATGGCCGTGCGCGAGGCCGGTCTGCGCGAGGCGGTCCTGCTTTCCACCTGCAATCGCCTCGAGGCCTACGTCGTCGGCGACGAGGCCGCGGCCCTCCATGCCCGCGAGGCACTGCTGTGCGCCGCCGCCGGCGGTTCCGAGGCGGTGGACCCGCATCTCCGATCGATTCCCGGCCTTCAGGCCGTCGAGCACCTCTTCGCCGTCGTCGCCGGACTCGACTCCCAGATGGTCGGCGAGGCCGAGGTCGCCGGACAGGCCAAGGACGCCTATGCGGACGCCTTGGCGCGCGGCATGACCGGGCCCGTGCTCAACCGTCTTTTCCAGCGCGCCTTCCAGGCGGCCGCCTGGGCCCGCACGAACACCGGAATCTCCCAGGGGCAGGTCAGCCTCGGCAATGTGGCCGTCGACCTCGCGGCGCGCGTGTTCGGGTCGCTCGATGAGTCGCGCGTCCTGGTGCTCGGCACCGGCGAGGCGGGGCGCAGCGTCGTGAAGGCCCTCGTCTCGCGCGGCGCGGCGCAGGTGTCCGTGGCCTCACGCACCTTCGACAACGCGCGGGCGCTCGCCGAGGAAGTCGGCGGCTCCGCCCTGCTGCTCGCCGACGCCCTGCGTCAGGCCCATGCGCACGACGTGATCGTGGGCTGCGCGGCCGTCGAACGGCCGCTGCTGGACGCGGAGGCCGTGCGCGCCCTGCTCGCCCGCCGTCAGGGCCGGCCCCTGCTGCTCATCGATCTCGGCGTCCCGCGCAATTTCGACGCGGCCGCCCGCGGCATCGAAGGCGCGTACCTCTGCGACCTCGACGACCTGGCCGAGGTCGCCAACGCCAATCTCCGCGCCCGACGCTCCGAAGTGGAGCGGGCCCGGGCCGCGTTGGCCGAGAAGGCCGCTCGCGCGTGGTCGGCGGCTTCGCAGCGTCCCCAGCACGGATCCTGAGACCCATGAAGCAGACCGTACTCATCGTCGACGACGAGAAGCACATCCGGGACGGCCTGCGGGCCGCCTTCGAGGAGAAATATGAGACCTTCGTCGCGAAGGACGCCGCCGAGGCGGCGCGCGTCATGCAGGACGTGCCGCCGGACGCCGTGCTCACCGACCTCCGCATGGCCGGCGAGGACGGAATGTCGGTCATCGACCGCGCCCTGAAGCTGCCCGGCCGGCCGGTCTGCATCATGATGACCGCCTACGGCGACGTGGAGACGGCGGTCAACGCGATGAGCCGCGGCGCCTACTGGTTCCTTCAGAAGCCGGTCGACCTCCGGCAGGTCGAGATCCTGCTGGAACGCGGGCTCAAGGCGCGTTCGGCGGAGAAGGAGGTCGACGTGCTGCGCGCGCGACTCGACCGCAAGTTCAGCCTCGGCGAGGCCGTCGGCTCCTCCGTCGCCTTCCAGCGCGCGGTCGAGCAGGTGCGCACGGTCGCGCCTTCCAACGCGACCGTGCTGCTGACGGGCGAGACCGGCACCGGCAAGGAGCTCTTCGCCCAGATGATCCATCAGGCGAGCGGCAGGTCCAAGGGGCCGTTCGTGCCCGTGCATTGCGCCGCGATACCGGCGAACCTGCTCGAGTCCGAACTGTTCGGCCATGAGAAGGGGGCCTTCACGGGCGCCAACGAGCGCCGCATCGGACGTTTCGAGGCCGCCGACGGCGGCACGCTTTTCCTCGACGAGATCGGGGAGGTCGACGCCACCACCCAGGTCAAGCTGCTGCGCTTCCTGGAGACGCGCAGCGTGGAGCGCCTCGGCTCGCATCGTCCCGTCGCGCTGGACCTCCGTCTGGTCTGCGCCACCAACCGCGACCTCCAGCAGATGGTGAAGGAGGGCAAGTTCCGGGAGGACCTCTTCTACCGTCTCTCCGTCGTCCCGCTCCGCCTGCCCGCCCTGCGTGAGCGCAAGGAGGACGTCCCTCTGCTCCTGGGCCACTACCTCGCCCGGTTCGCCAAGGAGAACGGCATGCCGCCGGCGCGGCTCTCTCCGGAAGCCGAGGCCGTGCTGGTCCGTTATCCCTGGCCGGGCAACATCCGTGAGCTGCGCAACGCCTGCGAGAACCTCGCCGTCCTGCGGGCCGGCCGGACCGTGGCCGCCGCCGACCTCGATCCGAGGTTCGCTCAGACCGCGGTCATGGCGCCCGCCTCGCCCGGAGCCGTCCCGGTCCTGGACCGAACGCAGAACGAGAAGCAGCTCCTGAAGCAGGCGCTGGCCGCCGCCGGCGGCAACCGCACGCGCGCCGCCGAACTGATGGGCATCTCGCGGCGCACCTTGCATCGCAAGCTCCTGCAATGGCCGGAACTGGATCCCGGGCCGGAGGCCTCATCGTGAGGCCGTTCGCCGTCCTCCTCTGCACGGCCGCGCTCGGGGCCGTCGATTTCGGCGGAAGCGACCTGCTCGCTCCGCTGCAGGAAGGACTCGTCCGGGCGGGAGCCTCCGCCGACTTCGCGGGCACCCTGCCCGCCGCCCGTGCCTACGCCGACGGCCGGCTGGGAGCCGTCCTGCTGCTTGAGCGCGCCGGCGGACCGGCCGTGAAGGATGCGGCCGGAGATCCGCCCCCGTTCACGCTCGCCGCCGCCGCGGCGGTGGTCGTCGTGCACCGTTCCAACGCGGTGGAGCAGATTTCCTTCGCCCAGCTCGCCGGCGCCTTCGCGCGCGACCAGCGCCAGCCCCTCGTGAACTGGAACGAGCTGCCCGGCGGACGTTCCGAGCTGGTCTATCCCGCCCTGAGTTCGCCGGACGGTCATTTCGTCCGCGAGCTGCTCGCCGGACTCGTGTGTTCCGGCGCGCCGTTGCGGCCCGACGTGCGCCAGATACTTGCGCCGAATGAAGCCGCGCAGCTCGCGGCCTCACGTTCCGACATCCTGCTCCTCTCCGCTCACCCGCCGGCCGGCGTCGGCCGCGTCCTTCCCGTTTCCGACGGCCGCGAAGGCCGCGCCGTCTCGGCCTATCTTCCCACGCCGGAGAACGTGCACGCCGGAGACTATCCGTTGCGACTGCCCGTCGTCCTGCACGTCCGCAAGGAGCGCGCAAAGGCTCTGCGCCCGGCGCTCGCCTGGATCTGTTCCGAGGAGGCGGCGGAAGCTTTGCGCGCCCGAGGCCTGCACCCGGCGCCCGCGGAGGCCCGCCGGCGGTGGTTGCTAAGGCTTGACACCCCCTGAGCCCCTTGGTCTGCTTCCTGTCCAGCGCGCACGTAGCTCAATGGTAGAGTACCACCTTGCCAAGGTGGCTGTTGCTGGTTCAAGTCCAGTCGTGCGCTCCACTTTCCATGGAGCCCAAACCCGCCCTCCGGCGGGTTTTCCATTTTCAACGGGTCCCGGCCGGAAGCGTGACCGTGACCTTCAGCCCCTTGGGCCGGTTGGGTTCGGCGGACGCCTTGCCGCCGTGCAGCTCCGCGACCTGGCGGACGATGCTCAGTCCGAGGCCTGAACCCCCCGCCTTCCTCGCCCGGTCCGTCCGATAGAACCGGTCGAACAGCCTGCCGAGGTCGGCCTGGCTGACGCCGGCCCCGTCATCGCTCACCGAGAGACGGCAGCCTTCGGCCGTGGCTTCCGTCGCGATCACCAGCCGCGACGCGCCCAGCGCGTGGGCCAGCGCGTTCTCGATCAGATTCTGCACCAGGCGCCTGGCCTGCACCGGGTCGGCGGCGGACGCTTCGGGCGCCCGGAGGTCCAGTTCGATCTTCACGCCGGCCGCCTTCGCGCGCGCCTTGAACTCTTCCGCGACCTCCCGCACCGCCCCGTGCACCGCGCCCGCCTCCTTCACGACTTCGGCGCCCGACTCCAGGCTGGCCAGCGCGAGGAGGCCTTCCACCAGCGACTGCAGCCGGCCGGCGGCGGACACGATCTTGCCGATGAAGCGCCCGCGGTCCTCAGGCGGCATCGTCTCATGGTCGTCGGCGAGCGTCTCGGCGAAGCCCCGGATCACCGTGACCGGCGTGCGCAGGTCATGGGAGACGTTCGTCACGAACTCGCGCTCCATCGTCTGGAGCCGCTTCAGCTGGGTCACGTCCGTCAGGACGAAGATCGCGGCGCCCTCTCCGAACGCCGCCGGGTCCATGCGCGCTCCGGCGGCGAGCAGCCAGACGTCGGCGAGCGGCGCCCGGTTGAGCAGCACCGTGGCCTCCGCCCCGCCCTCCTCCCGCGCGCGCCGGACGAGGTCGATGAAGTCCGCGCTGCGCACCAGCGGCACCACCGATTCGCCGAGGTCCGTCGCGCCGAGTCCGAAGAGCGTGCGCGCCGCCGGATTGGCCAGCCGCAGACGGTCCTGCGCGTCGACCACCAGCACCGCGTCCGACAGCGGCGCCAGCAGCGCCTCCGTGCGACGGGCCGCGGCCTCCTGCACCGCGGACTCCGCGTCGGCGCTCCTTTCCGCGGCGTCGAAGAGCTCATCCAGCGCGAGCAGCCGCACCAGAGGGCCTTTCGGCCGCCCCGAGGCCTCGCCGCGCAGCGCGCGGCGCGTCCAGCGCAGACTGCGTCCGAGTTCGCCCGCCGCCCAGCCCATGACGACGGCGAGCGCGGCGAGCAGCATCCAGGGAAGCCACGACATCGCGCTCATCCTGCTCCGTCGCCGCGGGCGGGCGAGAGGAAACCCTTCAGTCCGAGACGCGGTAGCCCACGCCCCGCACCGTCTCGATCACGTCGGCCGCCGAGCCCAGTTTCTCGCGGAGCCGCCGCACGTGGGTGTCCACCGTCCGGGTCTCGAGGTCCGGCGAGTAGTTCCAAACGTCGGACAGGAGCTCCTCGCGCGACTGCACCCTCCCCTTCCTTTCCAGCAGCAGCCGCAGCAGCTTGAACTCCGTCGCCGTCAGCTCCACTTCCTTGCCGCCGGCCGTGACTTCGTGCCGTTCGATGTCCAGCACCAGCGCGCCCGACGCCAGCCGGGTCGACGGGGCCGCCGCCGCCGACTTCGCGCGGCGCAGCAGCGCCTGGGCGCGCAGCATCAGTTCCCTGGAGTCGAAAGGCTTCGTCACATAGTCGTCGGCGCCGGACTCCAGCCCGCGCACCTTGTCCACCGTCTCCCCTTTCGCCGTTAGGAAGATGACCGGCGTGTCCTGCAGGAGCGCGTCCGCCCTGAACATCCGCAGCAGCTGGATGCCCGTCAGTTCCGGCATCATCACGTCCAGGATGATGAGGTCCGGCCTGAAGTCCCGGGCCAGTCCGACCGCGCGGAGCGGATCGTTCAGCGCGCGGACCGCATAGCCCGCCTGCTTGAACTTGTAGTCCAGCAGTTCGGTCACGTCCGGTTCGTCGTCCACGACGAGGATGCGCTTGAGGAGGTCGGGTTCCATGTGTGTTCCCATCGTGTGCCCTGCGGAGGCAATCGCCAGAGCCATGTGACAAATGAGAAAGTAATGAGAATATAGAAAAGACAATCTATAAGCCATTGTATATTATTAAGATACGAACTTTCGATACACAAAAGACACCCTCCCCTTCCCTAATCTTTACAAGGGGGTGTTCCACGTGGAACAGCGACTCAGTTAGCCTGCTTCGCCCTGAAAAGCACCATCAACAAAGATATGTCCGCTGGGGTGACGCCGCTCACACGGCTAGCTTGGCCAAGCGTCTGCGGCTTGATGGCAGCCAGTTTCTGTCGCGCCTCAATCCGCAGCCCATGCGCATTTGAGAAATCAAAGCCGGCTGGGACCTTGAAGGCCTCCAGGTCATGAAGTTTTCTGGCGGCACGGGTTTCTCTTTCCAGGTATCCGCGGTATTTGACCCTATACATGGCCTCAGCTTGAACTTCAGGGGCTTCGGCCAGGAAACTCGGAGGTAGATCAGCAGGCGTCGAATCCCAGTTCCTACGGATGACATCTCCGGCAAGCCCGCCATTGATGGCCAATTTTTCCAAGTATTCAATCCAGTGCAGAACCTTGGAGTTCTTTTCCTTAATCTTTGATAATCTGTGACTTGGGACTAAATTGAAACTCTCGATTTGCTGTAAAAGGCGAAGCTCCGCGCTGCCGTGGTTGAATAACAGCCGGTATTCCGCGCGGCTGGTGAACATCCGATAAGGCTCCTGGGTGCCTTTGGTTACTAAATCATCAATCAGCACCCCGATATAGCCTTCGTCGCGGCCGATCACCATCGGGGTTCGGCCCAACACCTTGCAGGCCGCATTGACTCCAGCGACGAGCCCCTGGCAGCCAGCTTCTTCATAGCCTGAGGTCCCGTTGATTTGCCCGGCAAAGAACAACCCTTCGACTTTTTTAGACTCCAGGGTCGGGTAAAGCTGAGTGGGGGGTGCAAAATCGTATTCTACGGCATAAGCAGGCCTTAGCATCACGGCTTTTTCCAGCCCCTTGATCGAGCGCAGCATCTCCAACTGGACGGAGAAGGGAAGGGAGGTCGAAAGTCCGTTGATATACCACTCATTCGTATTCCTTCCTTCCGGCTCCAGATAGAGTTTATGGGACTCTTTATCCGCAAATTTCACAAACTTATCCTCAATTGACGGACAATAACGCGGCCCAACCCCCGTTATTTCACCTGCATAGAGGGGGGAGAGGTGGAGGTTGGCTTGGACAATCTCGCCGGTCGCACCAGTCGCTTCGGTCATCCAGCAGGAGACTTGGTTGCTCCCTGGTTGCCAGCCCGAGAGGCGCTCGCCGGATTGTTCCACGTGGAACAGATCGGTTTGGCCGCGGGTGTCGTAGAAGGAAAAAAGGGTAGGGCGGGGGTCTCCTGGCTGCTCCTCGCATTGCGCGAAATCTATCGACGAGCCGAGAATGCGCGGCGGGGTGCCAGTCTTAAGTCTCTGAAGCTCGATTCCTGCTTCTAAGAAACTGCTGGACAACGACTTAGAACTAAAATCGCCAAGTCTTCCGCCCTCGGTTTTGTTGGCTCCAATGTGCATGAGCCCCCGCAGGAAAGTGCCGGTGGTTACCACCACTGCCTTGGCGTGGAAATCCAGATCCAGGTTGGTCCGGACCCCTGTCACCGTTCCGTGGCTGAAGATGAGCCCGGTCACTTGGGCTTGGAACATCGTGAGCCCTGGCTGCAGCTCGCAGAGGTGCTTCATCCGGAACTGGTAGGCCTTCTTGTCGCATTGGGCCCGGGGGGCTTGGACCGCCGGCCCCTTGGACGCATTGAGGAGGCGGAACTGGATGCCCGTGACGTCGGCGGTGAGGCCCATTTCGCCGCCGAGGGCGTCAATCTCGCGCACGATGTGCCCCTTGGCCTGGCCGCCGATGGCCGGGTTGCAGCTCATCTGGGCGACGGTGTCCACGTTGCCGGTCAGCAGGAGGACGTCGACCCCCAGTCTGGCGGCCGCCAGGGCGGCTTCCACGCCGGCATGGCCGGCCCCGCAGACGATCACGTCATAGGGGCGCGAGGGCCCCAGGCGGATTTCTTTGCTGGGCGGCATAGGTGCGATTCCTCCCGCCGGGAGGGAATCACTTACCTATGCAGAAGGAAGCAAAGAGCTTGTCCAGCATCCGCTCGTTGTCGATGCGGCCGACGATCTCGCCCAGGGCGTCCAGGGCCTCCCGGCACTTCTCGGCCGCGAGTTCGGTCTGGACGGGGGCGGAAAGGTGACGTCGGGCGTCGGAGAGCGCCGCCGCGGCCCGGCGCAGCGCGTCGGCATGCCTTACGGAGACGACCAGCTCTTCGGCGCCGGGCGCCAGATCGGCCGCCACCAAGGCTTCGGAGAGCCGGCTCCGGATGCGTTCGGCATCACGCCCGTCCAGCAGGCAGGCCTTGATGCGGGGGATGTCCGGCATGAAGGCCGACTGGGCCGGATGCTCGGGCAGGTCCGACTTGTTCGAGACCACGAGGCAGCGTCCGGGGACGAGCGCCGAGGTCAGGCGGGAGGGCAGGGCGGGGGGCGGCGCGGAGGCGTCGACCACCAGCAGGAGGAAGTGCGCGGACTCGGCCTGCTCGAGCGAGCGCTCCATGCCCGCGCGTTCGACCGCGCCGCCGCCGTCCCGCAGGCCCGCGGTGTCCACGGCGGTGACCGCCAGCGGGAGGCCGCCCACGGGCGCCTCGATCCAGTCGCGCGTGGTGCCGGCCTCCGCGCTCACCAGGGCGCGGGCGGAACCCGCCAGCGCGTTGAGCAGGCTGGACTTGCCGGCGTTGGGGGCGCCGACCACGGCGACGCGCAGGCCGGCGCGCAGGGCCGCGTCATGCCGGGCCGTCCCTGCGTATCCAGAAAGTTCTGACACAAGGGAGGCGAGGGCCGCGGCGGGCCCGCGCGGGTCCTCCTCGGGCAGGTCCTCCTCGGGAAAGTCGATGTGCGCCTCCAGCGTCGCCGCGGCCGTGAGGAGACGGTCGCTCCAGCCCGCCACCAGGCGTCCGAGTTCGCCCGCGAGCAGCCGCCGCGCGGCCGCCAGCGCCCGCTCGCCCGTGGCGTGGATGAGGTCGGCCACGCCCTCCGCCTGGGTCAGGTCGATGCGCCCCGCGAGGAAGGCCCGGCGGGTGAACTCCCCGGGCTCGGCCATGCGCGCTCCGCGCGCGAGCGCGTCCTCGACGATGCGGCGGACGAGCAGGGGATTGCCGTGGCAGGTGAGCTCCAGCGTGTCGCCGCCGGTGAAGGAACGGCCCGCGGCCCAGCGCACGGCCACGACCTGGTCGACGGGCTCGCCCTTCATGTCCCGCCAGACCGCGGTCGTCGCACGGCGTTCGGTCAGCGGCGCGGACCGGCCGAGTCCGTCGGCCGAAAGGGAGGGCACCAGGGGGCCGTCGATGCGCACGACGGCCAGCGCGGACCGCCCGGAGGGGGTCGCGGCGGCGACGATCGTGTCCGAGGCGCTCATGCGGGAGGGCCATCCCAAGGGGCGGGACAATCGGACGCAAGCGGCTGATGACGGGGAAAAGGCTGGAATGAAAGGACGGTCGGGGCGAGAGTCCGCCCCAGCTGACGACCGTGGAAGACCATCGCTTTCTGACGCCTGAACTCGCCCGCCGCATCGCCCGGGAGCACGGCACGCCCTGCTATGTCTACGACCAGGGGGCGCTGGAAGCCCAGGCCGACGCCATGCTGGCCTTCCCGAACGCCTTCGGCCTGACGGTCCGTTTCGCGATGAAGGCCTGTCCCAACGCGGCCTTGCTGCGGATCTTCCTGGCGAAAGGGCTGCACTTTGACGCGAGTTCGGGCTGGGAAGTGCGGCGCGCGATGCTCGCCGGCGTGCCCGCCGACCGGATCTCGCTTTCGTCCCAGGAGCTTCCCGAGGATTTCGCCGAACTGCTCCGCCAGGGCGTGCACGTGAACGCGTGTTCGCTGCTCCAGCTCGAGCGCATCGGCCAGGCGCTGCCCGGTCACGAGGTGGGGCTGCGATTCAATCCCGGACGCGGTTCCGGCGGCACGGGCAAGACCAACGTGGGCGGGCCGGACTCCTCCTTCGGCATCTGGCACGAATGGGCCGAGCAGGCGCGGGCCATCGCCGACGCCCACGGCCTGAAGGTCGTCCGGATCCACACGCACATCGGCTCCGGCAGCGACCCCGCCGTCTGGCAGGAGGTCTCCGCCGCCAGCCTCGCGCTCGTCGGCCGCTTTCCGACGGTCGCGGTCCTCAATCTCGGCGGCGGCTACAAGGTCGCACGCGTCCCGAGCGAGAAGGGCACCGATCCTGCCGTCGTCGGCGCGCCGGTGCGGGAGGCGTTCGAGCGTTTCGCACGGACCGACGGACGGCGGCTGCGCCTCGAGGTCGAGCCCGGAACGTTCCTCGTCGCCAACGCCGGCGCGGTGCTCGCCAAGGTCCAGGACGTCGTCTCCACGGGCGCGCGCGAGTTCATCAAGCTCGACTCCGGCATGACGGAGATCCTGCGGCCCTCGCTCTACGGCTCGCAGCATCCGGTGCATCTCTATCCCGCCAAGCCCGCCGACGGCGAACGCGACTACGTCATCGTCGGACATTGCTGCGAATCCGGCGACCTCATCAGCTGCGCGCCCGGCGAACCGGAGACGCTCGCGACGCGCCGTCTGCCCGCGGCCGCCGCCGGCGACCTCTGCGTCATCGGCGGCGCCGGCGCCTACTGCGCCGGGATGAGCACCAAGAACTATAACTCGTTCCCCGAGGCGCCGGAGGCGCTCATCGGGCGCGACGGCGGCGTGAAGCTGATCCGTCGCCGACAGACGCTCGGCCAGATTCTGCAGAACGAAGTCCCCCCGGGGGGCGTCTGACCGTGCCGCTCCGTCAGCCAGCGCTGTGCGAGGCCGTGCCGCCCTCGCCGCACGCCACGGTGCTCTGCCTGCCGACGCTCGACGACGTCATCGCGTACGAGCGCAAGGATCCGCGCGTGTGGTCGCTCATCCGCGCGGGCTATCCGCGCTTCGTGCGCAATGAGCTGGTCACCTTGGCGGCGGAGGAGTTGGCCGATCGCGTCGGGCTCGCGCCGGAATGGGGGCCGCCCGACCTCCGCGACGTTCCCCGGACTTTGTTTCCCCTCGCCCGGGCGGACATCGCGGAACGACTCGCGGCGCAGGCCGGCGCGCGCATACTCTCCTACGGCTGCAATCCGGGATTCACCCTCATCGTGGTCGAATCAGGCGATGCCGCGACCCGTCTCGCCAAGCTCGTCCAGCACACCGGCACGCTCATCTCCTCGCGCCAGGCGGAAGCCTGGCTCGCGGGCGCTCCCGCCGCACCCGACACGGGATCGCCCGCCGTGCGCGCCGCGCTCGCGCCTTTCTTCCCAGGAGTGCAGCCGGACGACCTGCTTCTCTGCTCCTCGGGCATGAACGCCGTCGACGCCGCGCTGCACGCCGTCGACTCCGTGCAGGCGCCCGCCGGACGGCGCGTGTGGATCCAGCTCGGCTGGCTCTACGTCGACTCCATCCGGCTGCTGGAGAAGAACCCCGGCGTCGAACGGCGGTTCGTGCACGACGTCACCGACCTCGCCGCGGTCGAACGCCATCTCGCCGCCGGTGACGTCGCCGGCGTCCTCACTGAGGCCCCCAACAACCCCCAGCTCCAGACCGCCGACCTCGAGGCCTTGCGCGCGCTGTGCGACCGACACGGCGTCCTGCTCGTGGTCGACCCCAGTTCGGCCGGCGTCGCCGCGACGGACACGCTGCCCTGGGCGGACGTTGTCGCCTGCAGTCTCACCAAGTATGCCGCTTCCGCCGGCGACGTCATGGCCGGCGTGCTGGCGGTCAATCCGGCGCGGTCCCATGCGGCCCGCCTCCTCGGGGCCGCCCGCGCCAGGCACGTGCCGCTCCATCCTCTCGACGCCGCCGCGCTCGCGCCCCAGGCGGCGCGCGTCGCCGAAGTCACCGCCAAACTTTCAGCCAACGCCGCCGAGCTCGCCCGCCGACTCGCGGCCCATCCCGCCGTCGTGCGGGTCCGCACCGCGCTCACCGGACCTACTGCCGACAACTACCGGCGCGTCATGCGCGCCGGGATGGGCGCCGGATCACTGGTCACCGTCGAGCTGCGCGAGGGGGCGATGCGCGGCGTCTACGACCGGCTCGCCCTCGTGAAAGGGCCGAGCTTCGGACTCGGCTTCACGATCGCCGCCCCCTTCATGTGGCTCGCGCATTTCGAGGAGGTCACTTCGGAGCAGGGAAGGGCGGCCATCCGCGCCGCCGGACTGGACCCGGACCTGTTGCGCGTCTCCGTCGGGCTCGAGCCCGTCGACGAGATCTGGGCCGCCTTCGAGCGGGCGCTCGCGTGACGAAAAGGGCCCGCCTCTCGGCGGGCCCTGCGTCCGGCGGACGAAAGGCCGACGTTCAGCGCCCCGCGTCGTCCTCTTCGCCGTCCTTTTCCGACGCCTTCTTCGAAGCCCGGGCCTTGGCCATCCGCTCGCGGAACGCGTCCTTCTCCTTCTTGACGAGCGCGGGCGCCTCCGGATCGGCCTTGGCCAACGCCTCGTCGAACTTCTTCCGGTAGTCCGCTTCGGAGGCTTCGGCCTTCTTGCGGGCCGACTGGTAGTCGGCACGGGCCTTGTCGGCCAGCGCCTTGTCGGCGCGGTGCTGCTGGGAGGCGGCGACGACTTCCGGTTCAGCCGCGGCCTTCCGGCGGGCGGCGGACAGCTGGGCCTTCTCAGGCGAGTCGGCGGGCTTGTCCTCGACCGCGAACACGGGCGCGGCGGCGAGGAGCGAGGCGAGGAGGAGCGAATGCAGGGATCGGTTGTTCATGATGGTATGGGTGGGAACGGACTTGAAGGGAGCGCCCGGCGAACCGACACTTCAACCCTCGCCCCGTGAAGTCCGCCCCATGAGAGCAATCCCCCGTCGAGCGCTGGGTGCAGCCTTCCTCTTCCTTTGGGGCGCCGCGCTCCACGGCCAGGGCAAGCGCGTCGGCAACATCCTCCTGGAGGCGCCCGCGCCCGCGCCGGTGCAGGAGATCACCGGCGCGTTCCCGCAGATCGTCGGGACCCAGGTCGGTTCATCCGGTTACAAGTTCTCCAAGGAGCCCCTGGTGATCGAGGGCGCCAAGGCCGTCGCCGAGCTCGGCTCACGCATCATCAAGACGCGGCAGCCCGCGGCGCCCGAGCTCGCGCAGCTCATCGGGATGCCCTTCACCCATTATCTTTTCTGGCACCGGGCGGGCGACGTGTGGAAGGACGGCTTCACGAAGGAGGAGTCCGCGCGGGAGTATGCCGCGACGTACGCCTTCGCGAAGGACCTTCTCACGCGCCGCGACACCTCGGGGAAGATCTTCTTCCTCGGGCACTGGCAGGGCGACGCCCAGCTGCTGGAAGGGCTCGACCCTTCCGCCGACGTGCCGAAGGCCCAGGCGGACGCGATGGTCGAATGGCTCAACGTCCGCCAGAAGGCCGTGGATGACGCGCGCCGGGAGGTGCCTTACTCGCGCTGCCAGGTCTATGTCTACGCCGAGGTCAGCCGCGTGCGTGAGGCGATGAAGCAGGGCCGCAAGCGCATGGCCGACCAGGTGCTGCCGCGCGTCGACGTCGACTTCGTCTCCTACGCCGCCTACGACTGCCAGCTGCTGCCCGCGCCGGAGGTCCTGGCCACGCTCGAGCATCTTTCCCGCCAGCTGAAGCCCAAGCCGTCGCTGCCCGTGCGCCGCGTCTTCATCGGCGAATGCGGACTCCCGCTCTCCGCGTGCGTCGACGCGGCGGACCATGAGCGTCGCAACCGCGAGATCATCGCCAAGTTCCTCGGCTGGAAGCCGCCGCTGGTCCTGCACTGGCAGCTGTATGACGCCGAGAAGAAGGACGGGAAGTACGCCGGATGGTCCCTGATCGGCCCGGACCGCAAGCCGACTCCCCTGCACGCCGTCCTGCGGGCCTTGCTCGCCGCCCAGGAGGAGGCCTCCAAGCAGTATCAGGCGCGCGCGCGCCGGCTGCCGGGCGTCGAGGAGATGGCGGGATTCACCGAGGACTGGCTCCGCCGTCCGCGCTGAGCCATTCCCGGCTTGAGCGGCGGCGGCGGCGCCCCGACACTGCCGCATGCGGGTGAAGCTTCATGTCGAGTGGCTGGGCACGTTCTTCCTCTGCCTGGCCGTGCTCATGACCGACGGCGCCGGCGCGCCCCTGATGGTCGCCTCCTTGCTCGCCGCGCTCATCTACATGGGCGGACCGGTTTCGGGCGCCCACTACAACCCGGCCGTGTCCCTCGCCTTCCGGGTGCGCGGACGCATGGCGCCGGGAACCCTGCTGCCCTACGTGGGCGTGCAGACGTTCGCCGCGTTCGCCGCGGCCGTGCTCGCCGGCCTGCTCTCCGAGCACGATCCGGACCGTGCCGCCGCCCTGGCGGCGGCCGTCTCCGAGCCTTTGTTCCAAGGGTTTCTCGACATCGTGGTCGCCGAGGTCCTGGGCGCCGGCCTGCTCGCCTTCGTCATCCTCATGGTGGCGACCTCCCGTCTCAGCGCGGGCAACGGATATTACGGCGTCGCCATCGCGCTGACCGTGCTCGGCCTCGCCGGAATCTTCTCCCATGTCTCGCCCGACCTCAATCCGGCGGTCACGCTCGCCCGTCGCCTGAGCTGGCCCTTCGCGGCGCTCTCCTCGGACGGCGCCACGCCGGCGGACTTCCTCCGCGAATGGACCTTCCTCGCCAAGACCTTCCCGCGCGACTGCTGCCAGGTGCTCTGTCAGCTGACCGGCGGGGCGCTGGCGGCTCGGCTCTTCCTGCGGCTGTTCCCCGAGGAGCGCTGAAACCTGCGGCGAGGGCTTGAAGTCGGGCGGCCGGGGCGACACGCTGGCCGCATGAACCCGCTCTTCGCCATCCACAAGCATTACGGCTCTTTCCTTCTGCTTCTCATCGTGATCGTGGTGGTGAACGCCTTGGTCAAGGGACCGAACACCAAGCTGCAGCGCATCACGGCCGTCCTGGTCGACATCAATCTCGTCGTCGGCCTCATCGCCGTCTTCCAGGCGGAGGCGCGCAACGTCTCCTGGCTGCACCCGATCCTCGCGCTCGGCGCGGTGGGCCTCCTGCACGCCGGCGCGAAGAGCGAGGACAAGGCCAAGGTCGTCCGCTGCTTCACCCTCGCGCTCGTCCTTCTCGTCGCCGCCTGGGCCGTGAACGCCTCCTGGGGTCCGGCTTTCACGAAGTCGCTCTGGCTCATCAAGGGCTGAACGCCCTTCGGACAGGCGCGCCACGGCCCGGACTTCGTCCGGGCCGTTTGACTTCCCATTGACCCGTCGCTGGTTTGGCGGACACTCCGCCGTCCGCCACGATGTACCGCCTCGCCCTCAACATGCTCTTCGGGGACCGGGGCAAGCTGGCGATGCTGCTGTGCGGACTGAGCTTCTCGGCGCTCCTGATGGCCCAGCAGACCTCGGTCTTCTTCGGCATCATGAGCTGGACGTACACCCCCGTGGTGAACATCCGGGCCCACGTCTGGGTCAGCGACCCGATGGTCGAGCAGGTCAATGACGCCAAGCCGATGCGCGACACCGACCTCGGCCGGGTGCGGTCCGTCGACGGCGTCTCCTGGGCCGCCCCTTTGCACACTTCGTTCCTCCAGGCACGGATGCCGGACGGCAACTTCAAGCTGGTCACCCTCGTCGGCCTGGACGCCGACACCTTCGCCGGCGCCCCCGCCGACATCGTCCAGGGCCGGATCGAGGACCTCCGGCTGCCCAACACGGTCATGATCGACGAGTGGGGGGCGCAGCTCATGAGCCGCACCGAGGTCGCCGCGGACGGCACGGTCACCACCCGCCCCTTGCGGCCCGGCGACACGTTTGAGATCAACGACGTCGAGGCGCGCATCGTCGGAGTCTGCCGCGTGCGCCGCGCCTTCACCGGCGGACCCTTCGCCTACACCACCTACGACCGCGCGAAGGCCTACACACTGGGAGCCCGCCGCACCCTCAGCTTCATGCTCGCGGAGCCGCGCCCCGGCGTCACGCCCGCCGAGCTCTGCGATCGCATCGAGCGTGAGACCGGCCTGCGCGCCTGGACTTCCGACACCGTCATCTGGGACTGGTCGGAGCGCAGCCTCGCCCGTCACACCTTCTGGTGGTTCTGGCGCAACACCGGCATCCCCTTCTCCTTCGGCACGGCCGTCGCCCTGGGCCTCTTCGTGGGCATCGCCATCTCCGGGCAGACCTTCTACTCCTTCGTCCTGGAGAACCTCCGCTATTTCGCGGCCATCAAGGCGATGGGGGCGGGCATGGGCCTCCTCTCGCGCATGCTCGTCTTCCAGGCCCTCGTGGCCGGACTGCTCGGCTTCGGCCTCGGCGCCGGCATGGCGCAGGCCATCGGCCGCGTCATGATCGAGAAGGGCATGCCGCCCTTCGTCATGTTCCCCCAGGTGCTCTGGGCCACGCTGGCCTTCATCCTCGGCATCAGCCTGGTGTCGGCGCTCATCGGCATCCTCAAGGTGTCGCGCGTCGACGCCTCCACCGTCTTCCGCGGATGAGCGGCCCGTCCGTCAGCCCCGCCGTCCGCGTCCGCGGCGTCGACATGTCCTTCGGCGAAGGGGAGTCGCGCGTGACCGCGCTCAAGCAGGCCACCTTCGAGGCCAGGGCCGGGGAGCTGGTCATGCTTGTCGGGCCCTCCGGCTGCGGGAAGACCACCCTGCTTTCCGTCATCGCGGGCACGCTCACCCCCCAGGCGGGCGAAGTCGAGGTCTTCGGACAGAGGCTCGACGGCCTGGGTCAGGAGGCGCTCACGGCCTTCCGTCGCCGTCACCTCGGCTTCGTCTTCCAGTCCTTCAACCTGATCCCCACGCTCACGGTCGAGGAGAACGTGATGGTCCCGCTGCTCGTCCAGGGCCGGAGCCACGAGGAGGCCCGCGCGCGCGCCCGCGAGATGCTCGCCAAGGTCGGGCTCGCCGGCCGCGAGGAGTCCCGTCCCACGGCCCTGTCCGGCGGTCAGCAGCAGCGCGTGGCCATCGCGCGCGCCCTCGTCCACGGACCTACGCTGCTCATCTGCGACGAGCCGACCTCGGCCCTGGACAAGGACACGGGCGCGCAGATCCTCGCGATGATCCGCGACCTCTCCCGCGCGCCCGGCCGGTGCGTCATCGTCGTCACCCACGACCATCGCATCTACCGTTTCGCCGACCGCATCGCCGAGATGGAGGACGGCCGCATCCGCCGCGTGGTCGACGACCCTACGTTGCTCGACCAGCCCCACGCCTAGACTTTCATGAAGCCACGCATCCTCCTCTACGTCCTCGCCGCCGCCGGCGCCGTCGCCGCGCTCCAGCTCACCCGCGGCACCGCCGACGAGAAGCCCGTCCAGCCGCCGCCCTACCGGCCCGCCGTCCGCGAGAAGGACGGGCTCATCGCGGCGGCCGGCCTGGTCGAAGCCGTCGCGGAGAACACTCTGCTCGGCGCGCCCGTCCCCGGCACGGTGGCCAAGGTCCATGTGAAGGTCTGGGACCGCGTGCGCGCGGGCGATCCGGTCATCACCCTCGACACCCGCGACCTGGAGGCCCAGCGCGGCGTGCTCCAGGCCACCGTCGCCGCCGCGGAGGCGGTCGCCGAGAAGGCGGAGGACCAGGTGCGGCGCTGGGAGACCATCAAGGACGGCGGTGCGGTGAGCGCGGCCGAGCTCGTCGGATACCGCGCGGCCGCCAAGGAGGCGCGCGCCCGTCTCGAGCTCGCTCGCGCGCAGCTCCGCCAGACCGAGGTGCAGCTCGACCGCATGGTGCTGCGCTCGCCCATCGACGCCACCGTGCTCCAGATCAACGTGCGCGCCGGCGAATTCGTGGCCTCGGGCGGCCGCGCGCCGGCCGTGCTCGGCGACATCACCCGTCTGCAGATCCGCTGCGACGTCGACGAACAGCTCGCGCCGCGCGTCCGTGAGGGCCTGCCGGCCCGGGGCTTCCTGAAGGGGGAGTCGGTCCGTGACGAGGCGGGCCGCGCGATCCCGCTCAAGTTCGTGCGCATCGAGCCCTTCGTGGTCCCCAAGGTCTCGCTGACCGGCGGCAGCGTCGAACGCGTCGACACGCGGGTGCTCCAGGTCATCTACCAGTTCGAGCGTCCCGCCGGCCGGCCCGTCTTCGTCGGGCAGCAGATGGACGTCTTCATCGACGCCTCCCCCGATGCCGCCAAGAAGTGAACTGATCCTTCTCGGCGCGCTCCTGGCCGGCTGCGCCCATGAGCCGGCGCCGAAGCCCCCGGCTCCGGTCGCTCCGGCCGCGTTCACCGCGCGCGGCGCACCCGCCGCCGCGGGCTGGACCGACGCCTTCGCCGATCCCGCGCTCAAGGAGCTCATCGCGCGCGCCCGCAGGGCTTCGCCCGACCTCGCCGCGGCCCGCGCGCGCCACCGGGAGGCGCTCGCGCTGCTGCGCGCGGAGGGAGCCGGGGACGAGCCGGCCGTCGTCGCCTCCGCCGGCATCGAGTCCTCGCGCATCTCCGTCGCCAACGGACGCTTCCCGCCGGGCATTCCGCGCCGCACCGACGTGACCGCGGTCGGACTGCGCGCGTCCTGGGAACTCGACTTCTGGGGGCGCCAGTCCTCCGTCGTCCGCGCCGCCGCGGAGGACGCGCGCGCCGCCGCGCTCACCGCCGAGCAGGCCGACCTCGCGCTCACCGCCGAAGTCGCCCGGCTCTGGTTCGCCGTGCGCGCGGCCCGCGAGCAGGCGGTCTGCCTTTCCCAGGAGTTCGTCGCGCGTGAACGCGAGATGCGCATCCTGGAGAAGTCCGTCGCCGCGGGCATCCTGCCCGAGGACCCGCTCTCCACGGCACGGCTCGCGGCCGCGCAGGCCAAGGTGGACGAAGGCCTCGGCCTCCGGCGCCTCGCCGCCGCCGAGAACGCCCTCCGCGCCCTGATCGCCGCCGAGCCCGGTTCGCCGCTGCCGACCGCCGCCGCGGTGGCGGCCATGCCCGCCTTCGGGCCGGGACTCCCTTCCGAACTGCTGGCCCGACGCCCCGACCTCGCCGCCGCCGCCGCGCGCTTCGACGCCGCCGTCGCACGCGAGGGCGCGGCGCTCGCCGACTTCTATCCTTCCGTCACCCTCGGCGGCCAGGCCGGGTGGCAGGCCGATCCGGCCTCCCGCATCGGACAGGGCGCCGCCGGCTTCTGGAGCCTCGCGCCCAGCGTGGACCTTCCGCTCTTCGACGCCGGCCGACGCGAGGCGAACCTGGAGGCCGCGCGCGCGCGCATGGACGGAGCGGCCGCGGAATGGACCCGCGCCGTGCTCAACGCCTTCCGCGAGGTCGAGGACGCGCTCTCCGACCTCCGCGAGCTCGCCCAGCAGGAGGACCTCACCGCGCGCGTCGTCGAGGCCACGCGCGACCGTCTTCGCAACGCCGAGGACCGTCACCGCGCGGGAGTCGCCCCTGAAGCCGAGGTCGTGGCGGCCGCCCGCGACGAGGCGCTCGCCCGACGCACCCTGGCCGGCGTGGTCTGGGAGCGCCGGCAGGCCGCCGTGCGCCTCGCCGCCGCCACCGGCGGAGGCTGGACCGCGAAGTGAGCCGCGTCGGACGCAGGAAGGGCTCCCTTGCGGGAGCCCTTGCGTTCAGGCCTTGATCTGCGGGCGCTTCGGGTCCGGCCAGTCGATGTGGTAGAACTCGCCGCGCGGCTTGTCGACGCGCTCATACGTGTGCGCGCCGAAGAAGTCGCGCTGCCCCTGCAGCAGGTTCTGCGGCAGCGACTCGGTGCGGTAGGAGTCGAAGTAGGAGAGCGCCGAGCCCAGGCAGGGCGTCGGGATGCCGTGCTTCACGGCGAGGGCCAGCACCTTGCGCCAGTTCTTCTGCGCCTTCTTCACCGTCTTCTTGAAGTAAGGGTCGAGCAGCAGGTTCGCCAGGCGCGGCTTCTTGGCGAAGGCCTCGGTGATCTTCTGCAGGAAGCGCGCGCGGATGATGCAGCCGCCGCGCCAGATCTGGGCGATCTCGCCGAAGTTGAGCTTCCACTTGTATTCGTTCTGCGCCTCGCGCATCAGCTGGAAGCCCTGGGCGTAGGAGCAGATCTTCGAGCAGTAGAGCGCGTCCCGGATCTGCTCGATGACCTTCGCGCGGTCGGGGTTGGTCATCGCGCGCTTCGGCCCGCGGAGGGCCTTGGCGGCGGCCACGCGCTCCTCCTTCACGGCGGAGAGGCAGCGGGCGAACACGGCTTCGGCGATCGTCGGGGCCGCGACGCCCATGTCGAGGGCGTTGGCGCTCGTCCACTTCCCGGTGCCCTTCTGGCCGGCGGTGTCGAGGATGACGTCGACCAGCGGCTTGCCGGTCTCGGGGTCCTTCTGCTTGAGCACCTTGGCGGTGATCTCGATCAGGAAGGAGTTGAGGTCGCCCTGGTTCCACTCCTCGAAGGTGGTGCCGATCTCGTCCGGCGTCATGCCGAGGAGGCCGCGCATCAGGTCGTAGGCCTCGCAGATCATCTGCATGTCGCCGTACTCGATGCCGTTGTGGACCATCTTGACGTAGTGACCGGCGCCGTCCGGGCCGATGTGCGCCACGCAGGGCACGCCGCCCTTGATGGGCTTGCCGGGCTTGGCTCCGGTCAGCTCGACGCCCGTCTGGGCGTCGACCGTGGAGGCGACGGCCTCCCACACGGGCTTGAGTTCGGCCCAGGCGGCGGGGTCGCCGCCGGGCATGAGGGACGGACCGAAGCGGGCCCCTTCTTCGCCGCCGGAAACGCCGGACCCGATGAAGCGGAGGCCCTTGGCCTTGAGCTCCTTTTCGCGGCGGATGGTGTCGGTCCAGAGGGCGTTGCCGCCGTCGATGATGATGTCGCCGGGCTCGAAGACCGCCACGAGCTCATTGATCACGGCGTCGGTCGGGCCGCCCGCCTTGACCAGGATGATGGCCTTGCGGGGCTTCTTGAGGGAGGCCGCGAAGTCCTTCATGGTGGGGCAGCCCGTCAATTTGCCCGGGGTGTTCGGGTTGTCCTTCACGAACTCGTCCGTCTTGGCCGTGGTCCGGTTGTAGACCGAGATGGCGAAGCCGTGGTCGGCGATGTTGAGGGCGAGGTTCTGGCCCATCACAGCCAGGCCGATGAGTCCGATGTCGGATTGCATAAGTGTCGGCATCGCAAACCCGACGACAGGCATTGGCAATCAATAAAGGGGTTTTCAGGGGGTTTTTGGCCGTTTTTCAGGGGTGCGTCGCCCCTTTGGCCTCGCCACCTCCTTCGCCTGCGCCAAGTTCCTTCCTCCCCATGTCGCAGCTAGAAGGAAGGCGCATCACGCTCGGAGTGACCGGCTCCATCGCGGCTTACAAGGCCGCCGATCTCACCTCCCAGCTCATCAAGCTGGGGGCCGAGGTCCAGGTGGTCATGACCCGCGGCGCGGCCCAGTTCATCACTCCGATGACCCTTCAGGTGCTTTCCCGCCGTCCGGTCGCGTCCGACCTTTGGGCGGAAGGGCAGGGGACCGCCCCCGGCCACATCGAGGTCGCCGACACCACGGACCTGCTGCTCGTCGCGCCCCTCTCGGCCAACGTCCTGGCCGAGTTCGCCCACGGCCTGGCCCCTGACTTCCTCACCAGCGTCTATCTGGCTTACCGCGGGCCGGTGCTGCTCTGCCCGGCGATGAACGGCAAGATGTGGAGCCATCCGGCGACCCGGGCGAACCTCGAGTCCCTCCGCGGGCGCGGTCACGCCGTGGTCGAGCCCGCCGAAGGCATGCTCGCCTGCGGCTATGAGGGCGTCGGCAAGCTGGCGCCGGTCGAGGAGATCGTCGCCCGCGTCCTCGCCATCCTGGGCTGAGCCCATGGGGCCGCGCGCGCTACGCGAGCGGGTCGAGGCCGAGGCGCGCGCCCTCGGATTTGACGCGTTCGGCGTGGCGCCCGTCGACGCCGACGTGCGCGCGGAATATTTCCGCCGTTGGATCGCCGACGGCATGCACGGCGACATGGAGTGGCTCGCCAAGGACCCCGACCGGCGCACGGACGCGACCCGCGTCCTTCCGGAGGCGCGCAGCCTGGTCGTCGTCGGCCTCAATTACTACCAGCCTCACCCGCCCGCCGGCTACCGCATCGCCAAGTACGCGCTGGGCGCCGACTACCACGACGTCATCCTCCGCCGGCTCAAGCGACTCTGCGCCGCCATGCGCGCCCTCGGCGGCGCGCAGAAGCCCTACGTCGACACCGGACCCGTGCTCGAGAAGCCCGTGGCCGCCGCCGCCGGACTCGGCTGGCAGGGCAAGAGCACCATCCTCATCCATCGCGGCGCCGGCACCTGGCTCTTCCTCGGCGTGGTGCTGACGACCCTCGAGCTGGAGCCCGCCGCGCGCGTCGAGCCGGACCGGTGCGGCTCCTGCACGCGCTGCATCACCGCCTGCCCGACGCGCGCCATCGTCGCGCCGTACCGCCTCGACGCGCGCCGCTGCCTCGCCTACCTCACCATCGAGCACCGCGGCGCCATCCCGGAGGAGTTCCGCGCGGCCCTGGGCGACCGCGTCTTCGGATGCGACGACTGTCTCGACGTCTGCCCATGGAACCGTTGGGCGCGTCGGACGCGTGAGGAGCGCTTCACCCCGCGCGCCCATCCTCCGTTGCGCGACACGCTCCGCTGGACCGAAGAGGAGTTCCTCGGCCATTTCCGGGGCACGCCCGTCAGGCGGCTCGGCCTCGCGCGCTGGCGCCGCAACGCCCTCACCGTGCTCGGCAACGTCGGCGGAGCGGAGGACCTGCCGGCCGTGGAGTCGCTGCGGCAGGATCCCGACCCCGTGGTGGCCGAGCACGCGGCCTGGGCGGCCGCCCGTCTCCGCGGACGCTGAGGCCAACCTCCTTGTTGCTTCGTCCTCCCCGAACGTCCTAACTTCCTGCCGTGACTCTCGCACAGGCCTACGCCGCCCTCGCCGCCTTCCTGCTCGTCGCCGGATGGCTCGTCTTCACGGACGCGGCCCTGCTCCGCACCTTCCGCAACTCCCGGACGGCGAGCCTGGTCCTCGTCGTCACCGTCTCCGCCTGGTTCGGCTGGTGGCTGCTCAATCTGCCCGACCCCGACCTCGCCGGCCTGCCGCGGCTTCCCGTCGCCGCCGGCTTCACGCTCTGCGCCCTCGCCACGTACGTCTACATGCCGGACCTGCTCGCGGTCCGCTCCCTCGGCGTCAGCATGATGTTCCTCGCCCGCCACGTCCTTGACGCCGGCTTCGGCCGCCTGCCCGACAGCCTGCTCGCCGCCTCGCTCAGCTACGGCCTGCTCGTCATCTTCGGCATCTGGTGGGCCGCCTCGCCGCCCGCCTTCGTCCGGCTGTGCGACTGGACTCTGGCCGAATCCTTGCGCCGCCGCACCGCGGGCGCCGCCCTGCTCCTGTCCGGCGCCGCCTGCGCCTTCTCGGCCCTCGCGTGAGCCGCCCGCTGCTGATCGTCGTCTCCGGCCCCGCGGGCAGCGGCAAGACGACCCTCTGCGACCGCCTGACGCGCGCCCACCCCGGGGCCATCCGCCGCGTGGTCACCTGCACCACCCGCGCGCCGCGCGCCGGCGAGCGGGACGGCGTCGACTACCATTTCCTCTCCCGGACGGACTTCGAGTCCCAGGTCGCCGCCGGCGTCTTCCTTGAGCACGCCTTGGTGCACGGCAACCTCTACGGCCCCCGCGCCGCGGACGTGGCCGCGCATCTCGGCGCCGGACATGACGCGCTGCTCAACGTCGACGTCCAGGGCGCCGCCACCATCCGGGCCAAGAGCGCCGCGGACCCGCGTCTCGCCGGCGCGCTCGTCACGGTGTTCGTCCGCGTGAGCGACCGCAACGAGCTGCGCCGCCGGCTGACCGGACGCGGCACCGACGCCGCCGACGAGATCGACCGCCGCGTGGCCGCGGCCGAGGAGGAGCTCCGGCACGCCGGCGAATACGCCCATGTCATCGAAAGCGGTCCGCGTGAGGCCGACTTCGCCGCGCTCGACGCCATCTACCTCGCCGAGAAGGCGCGGCGGCCGTGATGGAGAGGAACGACATCGCGGCGGTGCTGGACGAGATCGCCACGCTGCTCGAGCTGACCGGCGAAAACCCCTTCAAGATCCGCGCCTACTCCTCCGGCGCGCGCGTCCTGGAAGGCCTCGCCGAGGACCTCGACGTCCTCATCGCCGAAGGCCGTCTCGCCGACGTGCCGGGCCTGGGCGAGGCCCTCGTCGAGAAGATCACCGTGCTCCGCCGTGACGGCGCGCTGCCCTTCCACCAGAAGCTCAGGGCCTCCGTCCCCGCGGGCCTGCTCGAAGTGCTGCAGATCCCCGGCCTCGGACCGAAGAAGGTCCGGGCGCTCTGGAAGGAGCTCGGCGTCGAGGACCTCGCCAAGCTCAAGGAGGTCTGCGAGGCGGGCGCCGTCGCGGAGCTCAAGGGCTTCGGCGCCAAGACCCAGACGAAGATCCTCGAGGGCATCAAGAACCGCGTCGCCTACGGCAAGCGGCACCGCTGGTATCAGGCCGCGGCGGTCGCCGAGCCCATCCTCGCCGGACTCCGCGCGCTGCCGCAGGTCGTGCACGCCGAGTCGGCCGGCTCCCTCCGGCGCAACCGCGAGACGGTCGGCGACCTCGACTTCCTCGTCGCCTCCTCCGATCCCGCGCCGGTGATGGACTGGTTCGTCGCGCGGCCCGGCGTGAAGGAGGTCACCGCCCACGGGGAGACCAAGTCCAGCGTGCGTTTCGAGAACGGGCTGCAGGCGGACCTCCGCGTGGTGCCCGCCGCGCAGTTCTTCTTCGCCCTGCATCATTTCACCGGCTCGAAGGAGCACAATGTCGCCATGCGGCACCGCGCGCTCGGCCGCGGCCTCAGCATGAGCGAATGGGGCTTCAAGCCGGTCGACGGCGGGACCGTCGCCCCCGGCGCGGCGAACGAGGAGGAGGTCTTCCGTGCGCTCGGCCTGCCCTGGATCCCGCCCGAGCTCCGCGAGGGGAACGGCGAGATCGAGGCCGCCGAGGCCGGAGCGCTGCCCGACCTCGTCCGGCACGAGCAGATCCGGGGCGTGTTCCACAACCACACCACCGAGTCCGACGGCGACGCCACCCTGGAGCAGATGGCGGCCGCCGCCGAAGGCCGGGGCTGGGAGTATCTGGGCGTCTCCGATCACTCCAAGTCCAGCTTCCAGGCCCGCGGACTCGACGAGGCGCGGCTGGCGGCCCAGGTCGCCGCGGTCGCCCGGCTCAACGCCTCCGGCCGCTTCCGCGTGCGCGTCCTCGCCGGCAGCGAGGTGGACATCCTGCGCGACGGCACGCTCGACTTCGCGGACGACGTCCTGGCCGGCCTGGACTTCGTCGTGGCCTCGGTGCACAACCTCTTCACGCTCGACCGCGAGGCCCAGACGGCCCGCATCATCCGCGCCGTCGAGAACGAGCACGTCGACATGCTCGGCCACCTCACCGGCCGGCTCATCAACCGCCGCGAGCCCTATGAGGTCGACATCCCGAAGGTGATCGACGCCTGCGCCGCCAACGGGACCTGCATCGAGCTCAACGCCAACCCCTGGAGGCTCGACATGGACTGGCGCTGGTGGCGCCACGCCGCCGAGAAGGGCGTGCTCTGCTCGATCAACCCGGACGCCCATGACGTGGAGCAGCTCGGCTTCACCGAGCACGGAGTGCGGGTCGCCCGCAAGGGCTGGCTCACCGCCGGACAGGTCCTCAACACGCGGCCGCTCGCCGGGGTGCTCGACTGGCTGGGGCGCTGACCCGCTTCCGGCTCGCACTCCCGCCTCCCGCCCCGCAGTCTGGCGGCATGCTGCACGACAAGCGCCGCCTGCTGCTCATCGCCGGCCCCTGCTCGCTCGAGTCCGAGTCCAACTGCCGGACGGTCGCGAAGGAGCTCCGCGCCCTCGCCGACCGCCTGCCTGAGCTCAACGTGGTGTTCAAGGGTTCCTACGACAAGGCCAACCGCACCTCGCTCGGCGGCGTGCGCGGACCGGGCCTCGAGGCGGGCCTTGAGCTGCTCGCGATGGTCAAGAAGGACTACCGCTTCCCGACGCTCACCGACGTCCACGGGCCCGAGCAGTGCGCGCCCGTCGGCAAGGTGGTCGACGCCCTGCAGATCCCCGCTTTCATGTGCCGCCAGACGGACCTGCTGGTCGCGGCCGCGCGCACGGGGCGCATCGTCAACGTGAAGAAGGGGCAGTTCCTCTCCCCGCAGGAGATGCGCTTCGTGGTCGACAAGCTCGAGGGCGCCGGCGCCGCCGAGATCTGGCAGACGGACCGCGGGACGACCTTCGGCTACCAGAACCTGGTCGTCGACATGCGCTCCTTCAGCATCATGGCGGCCTTCGGTCATCCGACGGTCATGGACGCGACGCACGCCGTGCAGCTGCCGGGCGCCGCCGGCGGATCCTCGGGAGGGCAGCGGGAATTCGTGCCCGTGCTCGCCAAGGCCGCCCTCGCCGCCGGCGCCGACGGGCTCTTCATGGAGACGCATCCTGATCCCGCCCGGGCGGTTTCCGACGGGCCGAGCCAGGTGCCTCTCGCCGAGTTCCCCGCGCTCGTCGAATCCTGCCTGAGGATCTGGAAGGCGGCCCGCGCCTAGGCGGTCAGCTTGGCGAGCGCGGCGCGGTCCGGCTTGCCGCTGGGGTCGGTCGGCATGGCCTCGACGAACACGAAGCGGCGGGGACGCGCCCACGGCTCGAGGGCTTCGGCCGCGGCCCGGAGCGCGGGTTCGGCGGAGGAAGGGCCGACGACGCAGGCGGCGACGACCTGCCCCCAGGCCGGATCGAGGACGCCCATGACAAGCGCTTCCCGGACAAGGCCCGTCGCCAGCAGGACCTGTTCCACGCGCGAGGGGTCGACCTTTTCGCCGCCGGTGATGATGACGCGGTCCGCGCGGCCGGAGATGCGCACGCTGCCGTCCGCGGCGACGTCGCCCCGGTCTCCGCTCGTCCAGGTGCCGGACAGCGGCGCGTCGGGCCAGATTCCGAGGCCGAGCGCAGGGGTCGAGACGGCGATGACGCCGTCGGGACCGGCGGAGAACTTCGCTCCGGCCAGCGGAAGGCCGCGCGGCGTCGCGCCGGACCAGAGCGTTTCGGGAGGACAGAGGGCGCAGGCCGCGGCGGTCTCGGTGGCGCCGTAAGTGAGGAAGACCGGCAGACGGCGCGCACGGATCTCCGTGAGGATCGCCGGCGCGACGCCCGAGCCGCCGAGGAGGATGACGTCGAAGCCGCGCAGCCATGCCTCGCCGTCGTCCCGGGCCAGCAGACGCGACAGCTGCGCGGGCACCAGTGAGACGATGCGAGTGCCGTCGGTCGGCAGGTCCGCCTCCGGCAAGGAGGAGTCCGCGGCGAAACGTCCGTCGAGCGTGCGGTGCCGGCCGCCGGTCGCGCGGGCGCGGATCGCCGGCATGAGTCCGCTGACATGCCAGGGCGGAGTGCAGGAGGCGCCATGGAGGACGGGCCGGAGTCCGCGGGCCGCGAGCGCGTCGCGCAGTCCGAACGCCGCCGCCCGGAGGGTTTCCGGCGAATGAATGACGAACTTCACTTTTCCGCCGGTGCCGCCCGTCGGAATCATCATCCGTCCCCGCCAGTTCGCGGGCCAGTCGCAGAGTCCCGCGCCCCGCGGCTCCAAGTCCGATCCCAGCACGACGGTCCCCAGCGGAATCTGCCGGGAGGCCTCCTCCCGCTGCGCGGCGGTCCACAGAGGATTGCCGAGGAAAACGGGCAGGCCGGCGTCATGGGCCCGCAACGTCTCCTCCAGGTGACCGGCGTGATCCCGGTGGAAGACCGCGACCGCCTTCATGCGAGCTCCTCCCAGAACCTCTCCCAGTCGTATCCTGCGAGTCCGCGCGCGAGCGGGCCGGACTCATGCCGGTCGCGTCCGTCGAGCTCGAAGCGGCCGAGCGTGTCGAAGCCGATGGCGGGCGTCCCCGGGTCGAGCGAGGCCAGCCAGAGCGCGCCCTGTCTACCGACGGCGGTTTCAAAGCAGGAAGAGTAGATGACGGGCTCCTGACGCGCCGCCCGCCAGGCGCGCAGCGCGTCCCAGTCGCCGGCCAAGGAAGGCTTCACCACCACCGGTCCCGGCCATTCCGCGCCGCCCGGGGCCGAGAACGACTCATCGAGGGCGACCTTCTCCGGGCCCAGCGACGCGTAGCCCGCATGCCCCGGTGGCAACGGCTGCTCGATGAATTCCACCCGCGGTTCCGATCGGACGAATTCCGTCCAGGTGCGCGCCGCCGCGAGGTCGAGCGACCCGTTGGCGTCGAGGCGCAGCGTCCCCGTAAAGACGTCGAGGACCGCCCGCGCCGCTTCCGGTCCGTCCGCCGGACCGATCTTGAGCTTGAGCGTCCGGTGCCCGAGCGCCGCCTTCGCGCGCGCGTCTTCGCCGCCGGTCACGAGCCCCGCGCAATCCAGCGCGCCGCCGTACGCCGCGATCTCGCTCCAATGCCGGCAGGATGAGAGCGCCGCGGCCAGGGCGGGCAGGTCGCGCGCCGCCGCCTTGGATTCGAGGAGGGAGAGGTCTCCCTGGGCGGAGCGGAGGGCCTCCGTCGCCGCCTCGACCGTCTCCGTCGGGAATCCCGGCCACGTCGCGACCTCGCCGTACCCCGTTTCGCCGTCGTGGTGCGCGCGGATCACGATGCGGTCGACCGCGTCGACCGTCCCGCCGCCCGTCACCACGGGGCGGCGGAACCGCCGACGAATCCTCCGGAACTCATAGTTTCCCCCGCGCATCCCGTCCAAAGTCACGCAACAAGCCCTTTTCCGCAAAAACAAATTGCCTCCTCAAAGGGGGCTCCCTAACACCCTTCGGGGAAACCGACCTTCCATGGCCTCCGCTAAAACCAAGGGCCGCGTTTCCCTCGACGAACGCTTTTACCTGCCCGCCGACGCGTTCTTCTCGGCCAATGCCGGGCTCGGCCTGACCTACGACGACGTCTCCCTGGCCACCCGCTACTCCGAAGTGCTGCCCCGGATGACCCGCCTCGACTCATCCCTGTCCGAGTCCCTGCCGCTGTCCCTGCCCGTCGTGTCCTCCGACATGGACACCGTCACCGAGCACCGCATGGCGATCGCCATGGCGCTCAACGGCGGCCTCGGCCTGCTCCATTACAACATGTCCGAGCCCGACCAGGTCGCCGAGGTCCGCCGGGTCAAGAACCACATCCACGGCATGATCGCGGAGCCCGCGGTCGTCTCGCCCGAGGACCGCATCGGCGACGTGCTCGCGCGCATCGAGCGCGACGGACTCGCCTTCAGCACCTTCCCCGTCACCACTCCGGACGGCCAGCTCGCCGGCCTCCTGCCGGGCAGCGCGGTCAAGGAGCGCCATCGCGAGCGCAAGGTGGCGGCCGTGATGATTCCCCGCGACCGCGTCTTCTCCGTGGTCGAGAAGGACCTCGGCAAGGACCCCATCGCGACCGCCGACCGGCTCTTCTCCGACAACGTCGGACAGAACAAGCTGCTCGTGGTCGACGCCCGCAACCGCCTCCGCGGACTCTTCACCCTGAGCGACATCGAGCGCATCTCCGAGGAGTCGCGCGCCCATGTGCGTCCCACCCGGGACGCCGACTTCCGCCTGAGGGTCGGCGCGGCCGTCTCCGTGCCCCGCGGTTCCGACGGCGAGATCGACCGCGACCGCCTGCTCCGCCACGTCGCCGCGCTCGTCGCCGAAGGCGTCGACGCCGTGGCGGTCTCCACCGCGCACGGCCACACCAAGGGCGTGGGCGACGCCGTGCGGATCCTGCGCAAGGCCCACCGCGGACTCACCCTCGTCGCCGGCAACGTGACCAGCGCGGAAGGCGTCGAGTTCCTCGCCGCGGCCGGCGCCGACGCCGTGAAGATCGGCCAGGGGCCCGGCTCCATCTGCACCACGCGCATCGTCGCCGGAGTCGGCATCCCGCAGCTCACCGCGCTCTACGTCGCCTCCCGCGCCGCCGCCCGCAAGGGCGTGCGCATCCTCGCCGACGGCGGCATCACCAAGAGCGGCGACATGGTGAAGGCGCTCACGCTCGCCGACGCGGTCATCCTCGGCGGCATGCTCGCCGGCAGCCGCGAAGCCCCCGGCAAGCTGATGGAGATCAACGGCAAGACCTACAAGGAGTACCGGGGCATGGGTTCGCACGAGGCCATGCGCAAGGGGTCCGCGGCCCGTTACGGACACAGCGCCAGCGGCAAATTCAACAAGGTCGCCGCGGAGGGCATCGAGGCGCTCAAGGAAGTCTCCGGATCCGTCGACCAGGTCCTCGGCACCCTCGCCGGCGGCGTCCAGAGCGGCCTCGGCTACCTCGGGGCCCGCAACCTCGCCGAGCACCGTCGCAACGCCCGCTACATCCGCGTCACTCCCGCCGGCCAGCGTGAGGCGGCGCCGCACGACGTCATCGAAATCAAGGCCGGCTCCTGAACATGTCCGCCTTCCTCCGTCTTCTTGCCGCGTTTCTCGTCGGCGGCCTGGCCGGCGCCGCCGCCGTGCTTTATCTGCAGCCCACTTTCTCGATCGTGGTCACCAACGCGCCCGCGGCGGTGACGACCCTGGTCGACGCCCATCCTCCCGTGGTGGAGGAGCCGGAGTTCGTGCCGCCGCCCGCGCCGGTCGCGACGTCGGGCGCCGTCGCCAAGGGCACGACCCCGTCCTCGCCGTCGCCTGCGTCCGTGTCACCGGCGCCTTCGCCGGCGACCGCGGCCCCGGCGCCCTTGGATTACGCCCAGGTCGCCGCCCGGCCCACCTTCTGGCCCGCCGAGGTTCTCGCCGCCGTCCCTTCCGTGATCACCTTCACTGAGGACGGCAAGAAGACCGGCGAGATGAAGCTCGCGACCGGCGCCGTCCTGCAGCTTTCCGGCGTGCAGGCCGACGGCACCCTGGAACTCCGCGCGCAGGGCAGGAAGTTCACCTTGCACGCGAAGTTCACCGACTTCGACGACCTCGTCCGCAAGAAGGCCCAGCAGCTGCTCGCGCGGGCCGCCGGCGGGACGGCCGCGGAGACGCCGGCTCCCGCCGTTCCCGCGCCCGTCGTCACGGTTCCGGCGCCGGTGGCGCCGGCGAAGCCCCGCGGCCCTCTCACGCTCCAGCAGAAGCTCGACGCCCTTTACGGCCGTGGCGCCCAGGAGCCCGCCGCGGATCCCGCCTCGCCGTCCGTCGCTCCTGCGCCCGCGCCCGCTTCGCCGGTCGTGACCCCCGCTCCGGCCACGTCAGCGCCCGCCGCCCCGTCCGGCTCCGAGAAATCTTCCTCCGAGACTTCGGCCAAGGAAGCCGATCTCAAGCAGCGCATGGACAGTCTCTTCAGGCCGCCGGCCGCGCCGGCGCGATGAGCGGGGCCAAGGTCTTTTCCTGGAACGTCAACGGCGTGCGCTCGGCGCTCGGCAAAGGCCTGGCCGACTTCATCGCGTCCGCCGACCCCGACGTCCTCTGCCTGCAGGAGACCAAGTGCGAGACCGCGGTGGCGTCCGCGCTCGGCCTGCCGTTCGCCCATCAGCATTGGCATGAGGCGGAGAAGAAGGGCTATTCCGGCACCGCCGTCCTCTCGAAGCGCCCGCCGCTCTCGGTCAAGGTCGACTTCCCCGGCGACCATCCGGCCGAGGGGAGGGTGGTGACCGCCGAGTTCGCCGGCCTTTACGTCGTCAGCGCCTACGTCCCCAATTCCCAGCGCGAGCTCGAGCGCCTCGACTACCGGCTCGAATGGGACGCCGACTTCCGCCGCCATCTCGCGCGCCTGGCCAGGACCAAGCCCGTCCTCGTCTGCGGCGACCTCAACGTCGCGCACCACGAGATCGACCTCGCCAATCCGGATTCGAACCGCCGCAACGCCGGCTTCACCGACGAGGAACGCGAGTCCTTCGGCACGCTGCTCGACGACCACGGCTTCACCGACACTTTCCGTTCGGCCAACCCTGCGCTCGCCCGGCGTTACAGCTGGTGGAGCTACCGTCCCGGCATCCGTGAACGCAACATCGGCTGGCGCCTGGACTACTGCCTGGCTTCCGACGGGCTCCAGTGGTCCGCCCCGGAGATTCACGACCGAGTGAAGGGCTCCGATCACTGCCCCGTCTCCGTCGTGGTGCAGGCCGAGCTAGGCTGATCCCTCTCAGGGCTTTTTCGCCACCGGGCGGCCGTCCCAGTCGAGTCCCCGCAGGGAGAGCCCCGCCTTCAGCAGGAGGGCGAAGAGGACCAGCACGCCCGCCGTCATGCTCCAGGCGCCCCAGACCGGCCAGAAGCCCTCCAGTCGTCCGTCGCGCGGGAGGTGCTTGGCGTAGCGGATCGGCACGCGTCCGCTCGCCGGCAGGCCGCCGTAGAAGTCCGTCCGGACCTCGTGCGCCGTCCCGGAAGAGTCGACGTAGCGCACGGTCACCTTGTCCTCCGTCCATTGCGTCCCGCGCCGGCGCTTCCGGACCACGTCGTGGCCGACGATCTCGCCCGTCGTCGTCGCGGAGTTGAGCTCGAAGGCGGCGCAGTGCGCGAGCCACCCGAGCATGAAGACGGTGATGACGCCCGTGACGACCGTCGGCACGCCGGGCCCTTCCGTCTCGCCTTCCGCCCTTCCGAAGATCCGCACTTCAGCGGCCCTCCATCAGCCGACGGATCCACGGAGTCAGCAGGAACACCGCGGTCGCGACCACCGCCACGACCGCCGTCTGGCCGAGGAAGAACTCGCCCATCGCGGCCGGATCCTTGGCCGTGAATTCACCCGCGATCGAGCCCGCGAGCTTGCTGCCGATCGCGGTCGCCAGGAACCACACCCCCATGATCATCGAGGCGAGCCGCGCCGGCGCCAGCCGGGTCATCGTGCTCAGCCCCACCGGACTCAGGCACATCTCGCCGACCGTCTGCAGCAGGTAGACGGCGACCAGCCATTCGGGGCCGACCTTGCCCGAGGCCGTCGCCGCCGCGGCCGGGACCATCAGCGCGAACGACAGGCCTTGGAAGAGCAGGCCCAGGCCGAACTTCGTCGGTACCGAGGGCTGCCGGTCGCCCAGACGCACCCAGAGCCAGGCGAACGCCGGGGCGAGCGCCATGACCATGAGCGCGTTGACCGACTGCCACCACGTCGACGGGAACGGCTTCCCGAAGGCCTCGTTGTGCGTGAGTTCGTTGGCGAAGAGCGTGAGGGTCGACCCGGCCTGTTCGAAGATCCCCCAGAACAGCGTCGCCACCAGGAAGAAGATCATGACCGCGGCCATGCGCCTGCTTTCGGAATCCTTGCGGACCAGCCCGAACCACGCCGCGCCGCACACGGGCAGCGCGCAGAGCGCCGGCATGACCCAGGGTTCCGACCCGGCCAGCGCAAGCGCCAGTCCGAGCGCCGCCGTCCCGCATGCGACGGCCGCCAGGCGGCCCCATGGACGCCGGCCGTGGGCGTGCGCGGGTTCTGCGCCGGTCCGACCCAGCCAGCTGAGGCGCCGCACGTAGATCCACATGCCGAAGGCCATGCCGATTCCGGCGGCGCCGAAGCCCCAGTGCCAGGAGGATGACGGGTCCAGGCCGGCCGCCTTGAGCCAGGACTTGAAGGTCTCGCCCTGCGCCAGCCAGCCCGTCGCCAGCGGCGCGGCGAAGGCGCCCAGGTTGATGCCCATGTAGAAGATCGAGAAGCCCGCGTCCCGGCGATGGTCGCCCGGCGCGTACAGGCCGCCGACCAGCGTGCTGATGCTCGGCTTGAGCAGTCCCGTTCCCGCGGCGACCAGCGCGAGCCCGGCGTAGAAAGTCGTCACGCCGGGGACCGCCAGCGTGAAATGTCCGACGGTGATGACGCATCCGCCGATGAGCACCGCGCGGCGCGCCCCCAGGAAGTTGTCGGCCACGAACCCTCCCAGGATGCAGACCATGTAGGTGAGCATCGTGTAGTTGCCGTAGACCAAGGTGGCGTGCGCCTGATCCCAGCCCATCCCGCCGTTCTCGGCCGTCTCCATCATGAAGAGCAGCAGCAGCGCGCGCATGCCGTAGTAAGAGAAGCGCTCCCACATCTCCGCGTAGAAGAGGTTGCTCAGGCCCTTGGGGTGGCCCCCCAGTCCGCCGTCCGGGGCTGATTCCGGCACGTGAGGGGCCGGGTCGGGAAGTGGGACGGGGCGGGTCACCGTGGGCAGGGTCGTTTTCGGACCCCCCTCGGGCAACGCATTAAAAGCACCCCGACATTGACAAGAACCGTGGGACTCCTACTTTTGAGACTCATTCTCAATTAGCGTGACCCCTGTTTCCCAGCTTCAGCCCGGCCAGTTCGGGAAGTTGGCTTCCCTCGATCCAGAGCGTGAGGTTGACCAGCGGCTGATGGCCCTGGGTCTGCTTCCGGGGATGGTTCTGAAGCTGGTCCGTCGCGCTCCTCTGGGGGATCCCGTCGCCATCGAGTTCGGCGGTCAGGTCGTCAGCCTTCGCAAGTCGGAGGCCGAGAGTCTGCTCGTGGACGTCTCGGCCGACTGCCCCGTCCAGCGACCTCGCACCTCCCCGTGACCGCCGCTTCCGAGCCGTTGGTGGCGCTGGTCGGCAATCCGAACACCGGCAAGTCCACCCTCTTCAACGCCTTGACCGGCCTGCGCCAGCGGGTCGGCAATTACCCGGGCGTGACCGTCGCGCGCAAGTCGGGCGCGTGCGACCTGGGGCCGGCGGGGCGGGCGGAACTGGTGGATCTGCCCGGCCTCTATTCGCTTTCGGCGGCCTCACCCGACGAGCAGGTCGTCGTCGACGCGCTCACCGGCCGCATCGCCGGCGACCGTCGCCCCGACGCCATCCTGGTCGTGGTCGATTCCACCAACCTCATCCGCAACCTTTTCCTCGCCTCGCAGGTGGCGGAGCTCGGCCTGCCGATGGCGGTCGTGCTCAACCAGGCCGACGTCGCGCGTGAGCAGGGCCTGCGGATCGACGTCGGCCTGCTTTCACGCCGGCTCGGCGGCGTGCCGGTCGTGCTCGCTTCGGCCTGGAAAGGGGAGGGGGTGGCCGAAGTGCGCCGCGCCATCGCGGAGGCGCTCGCCACGCGGCGCGCCGCCGTGCGCGTGAGCTGGCCCGCCTCGGTCGAGGCGGCCTTGGCCGACGTGACCGCCGCCGTCCGGGCCGACCTCGGCGCGGAGCCTTCGCCCGCCGAGGCGCAACGCATCCTCTTCGACGCCTCCGGTTCCACCGCGGCTCGTCTCGGCTGGAGCGGCCCGGGACGTGACGCCGCCTTGCGCGCCGCGCGGGACAAGGTGCGGCGCGGCGGCTACAACCCTTTCGCCGCCGAACCGCTTTCCCATTACGCCCACCTGCGCGCGCTGCTCGAGGGCGTCGTCAATGAGTCCGTCGCCGGCCGCACCGCCAGCGCCGCCGTCGACCGGCTCCTGCTCCATCGCCTGCTCGGCCCCGTCCTCTTCGCGGCCATCATGCTGGGCCTGTTCGCCTCGGTCTTCTGGCTCGCCAAGTTCCCCATGGGCTGGATCCAGTCCGGCGTCGACCTGCTCCGCGGCGCCGTCGCGCCGCGCTTCGAGGGCATGCCCATGCTGCAGAGCCTGGTGTCCGACGGCATCATCGGCGGCGTGGGCGCCTTCCTCGCCTTCCTCCCGCAGATCCTGATCCTCTTCCTCTTCGTCGGCATCCTCGAGGACAGCGGCTACATGGCGCGCGCCGCGTTCATCATGGACCGTCTCTTCAGCTGGTGCGGGCTCAGCGGCAAGAGCTTCGTGCCGCTGCTCTCCGGCTTCGCCTGCGCCATCCCCGGCCTGCTCTCCACCCGCACCATCGAGGATCCCAAGGCGCGCCTCGCCACCGCCTTCGCCGTACCATTCATGAGTTGCTCGGCGCGGTTCCCCGTCTACGCGCTGATGTGCTCCGCCTTCATCGGCCCGGCCTACGGCCCGGGCTGGGAGTCCGCCGCGATGGTCGGCATGCACTGCGTGGGCCTGCTCTTCGCCGTGCCCGTCGCCTTCGTCCTCACCCGCTTCGTCCTGCGCGTGCGTCCGCAGCCCTTCGTGCTCGAGCTGCCGCGCTACCAGCTGCCCAAGCCGCGCGACGTCCTCTGGCGCATGTGGCAGAACGCCGCGGAGTTCGTCTCGAAGGCCGGCACGGTCATCTTCGCCATCACCATCGTCGTCTGGGCGCTCTCCTATTTCCCGCGCGATCCCGCGGTCGCCGAGCGCGTGCGCGCGGCCGAGCCGTCGCTGGCGGGCGAGGCCCTGGAAAGGCGCGTGCAGGCCGCCTACGTCGAGCAGTCCTGGATGGGCCGCTTCGGCAAGGCCGTGCAGCCCGTCTTCGACCCCTGCGGCTTCGACTGGAAGATCACCGTCGGCGTGCTCGCCAGCTTCCCCGCGCGCGAGGTCATCGTCTCGACCCTCGGCGTCACCTATTCGCTGGGCGAGGGCGCGGAGGCGGACAGCGCGCAGCTGCGTCAGGCCATGCAGGCGGCCCGCTGGCAGGAGGGTCCCCGCGCCGGCTCCCCCATCTTCTCCCTGGCTGCCGTGCTGGCGCTGATGGTCTTCTTCGCGCTCTGCTCGCAGTGCGGAGCCACCGTCGCGACCCTCGCCCAGGAGACCGGAGGGTGGAAGTGGGCCGCGGCCTCCTTCGTGACCATGACCGTCCTCGCCTGGCTTGCCGCCGCGGGCGTCTACCAGGCCGTCATCCGGCTCGCTCCTCTGGCATGAGCCTCGACCTCGTCATCGTCTCCGCGTGCGTGGGCGCCGCCTGCGGCTGGCTCCTGCGTCGTTGGATCGCCGCCGTCCGCCGACGGCGCGAGGGGGGATGCGCGGGGGCCTGCGGCTGCGCCCGCGAGCCCGGCCGGAGAGTTTGATGCTGGTCACCGCCGCCGTACTGGCCAAGGTCAGCGGAATGTCGTTCAAGTCCCGTCACACCCGTCACCGCGCCAAGTCCTCCGTGAGCCCGCGCGCCACCCGGCTCTCCGTCAAGAAGACCGCGCGTCAGCGTCCCAAGGCCAAGAAGTCGGCCCGCTGATTCAGGCCGGCTGCTGCTGGCTGAGGCAGTGCAGCGCGCCGCCTTCGATGAGCAGCACGCGGCAGTCGATGCCCACGACTTTCCGGCCCGGGAAGCATTCGCCGATCACGCCGAGCGCCACCGGGTCGGACTCCTGGCCGTAGAGCGGGACCAGCACGCCGTCGTTGACGATGAGGAAGTTGGCGTGGCTGGGCGGCAGGTCGCGTCCGGCGAGCCGGACGGGACGGGGCAGGGGCAGTTCCAGGACTTCGAGCGAGGACCCGCGCGGGCGCATCTCGCGGAGGCGGCGGAGGTTCTCCCGCATCGGCGCGTGGTTGGGCGAAGCGGGGTCGGCTTCCGTCACCGCGAGCACCGTGCGCGGGGCGACGAACCGCGCGAGATTGTCGATGTGGCCGTCGGTGTCGTCGTTGGCCAGTCCTTCGCCGATCCACAGGAGTTCGTCGACGGCCAGCCCTTCCCGGATGGCGGCGTGGAAGGCGGCGTCATCCCGCCCTTCGGCGCGGTTGGGATTGTTCTGCACCGCCTCCGTGGTGAGCAGCAGTCCGTCGCCTGACACCTCGATGCCGCCTCCCTCCAGTTCGAAGGCGTAGGGGAAGCGGCGCAGGCCCAGCCGGGCGGCGACCTTCTCCGGCACGCCGTTGTCGAGCGAGGCCTCGAACTTGCCGCCCCACCCGTGGAACTCCCAGTCCGTGACCGCGACCTCGCCGGTGCGGTCGTTCTTCACGAAGATCGGACCGTGGTCGCGGCACCACACGTCATCCGTGGGAATGTCGGTGAGCTCGATGACCGAGAGATCGGCCTTGGCGGCGCGCAGCTCCCGTTCCGCTTCGGCCCGGAGTCCGCCCGCCGCGTTGATCCGCACGGGCTGGAAGCGCGAGATGGCGGCGGCGAACTCCGCGAACTTCGCGGGGATCAGGCCGTAGTGTCCCGGCCAGAGCGCACGGTTGGAGGGCCAGGAGAGCCAGGTGCACGCCTGCGGCTCCCATTCCGCCGGCATCCGGAACCCGAGCTCGCGGGGCGTCGCCATCGTTCAGTCCCTCAGCCGCCGGGTGATGTCCCCGTAGGCGTCGATGCGCCGGTCACGGAAGAACGGCCAGATGCGGCGGAACTCCCGCTGCCGCGCCAGGTCGCAGTCCGCGAGGAGCACCTCCTCCTTGTCGGCCGACGCCTTGGCCACGATCTCGCCGTAAGGGTCGGACACGAAGCTCTGGCCCCAGAATTCCGTGCGGCCTTCGCGGCCGACGCGGTTGGTCGCGGCGACGTAGCAGCCGTTGGCCACTCCGTGCCCGCGCTGGACCGTCTCCCAGGCGTTGTGCTGGGCCCGGCCGAGGGCGGCCTTCTCCTCCGGCAGCCAGCCGATCGCGGTCGGATAGAACAGGATGTCGGCGCCCGCCAGCGCGGTGAGCCGCGCGGCCTCGGGGTACCACTGGTCCCAGCAGATGAGCACGCCGATGTCGCCGTGGGCCGTGCGCCAGGAGCGGAAGCCGAGGTCTCCCGGGGTGAAGTAGAACTTCTCCTCGAAGCCCGGATCCTGCGGGATGTGCATCTTGCGGTATTTGCCGAGGACCGTGCCGTCCGCGTCGATGACCGCGGCCGTGTTGTGGTAGACCTCGCTGCCGCGGGCCTCGAAGAGCGGCGCCACGATGACGACGCCGAGGCGCTTGGCCGCCTTGGCGAGCTCGGTCACGGAAGGTCCGGTCTCGACCGCCTCCGCCAGGGCGAAGTGCCGGGGGTCCTGCTCGACGCAGAAATACTTCGTCGTGAACATCTCCTGCAGCCCGATGATCCGGGCCCCCTTGGCGGCGGCCTCCTCGATGCGGGGCAGGGTCTTGCGGACGTTGGCCGCCGGAGCGTCCTCGGCGGTCAGCTGGATGAGTCCGATGCGGACGGAGTCGCCCATGGGGCCGTCAGTAGACGAGCTTGTTGATGGGATACTCCACGATGCCCTCGGCGCCGGCGGCCTTGAGGGTCGGGATGAATTCACGGGCCTGCCGCGCGTCGATGATGGTCTCGACCGCGATCCATTCGGGGTTGCTCAGCTGCGACACGGTCGGGTTGCGGAGCGCCGGCAGCCTGCTGGCCACGGCCTCGAGCTTCGACTTGGGCAGGTTGAACTTGAGCCCGACCATGTGCTGCGCGGCGAGGGCTCCCTGCAGCATGAGCACGATCTGCTCGATCTTGGCGCGTCTGGCGGGGTCGGCCCAGGCGGACTTGTTGGCGACGAGCACCGTGGTGGTCTCGAGCAGCTGGGCGACGATGCGCAGCTTGTTCGCCTTGATCGAGGATCCGGTCTCCGTGATGTCGACGATCGCGTCCGCAAGCTCGGGGACCTTGACCTCGGTCGCTCCCCACGAGAACTCCACTTCGCATTCCACGCCCTGCGCCTTGAACCAGCGGCGGGTCGTCTCGACGAGTTCCGTGGCCACGCGCTTGCCGGCGAGGTCCTTGGCGGTCTTGACCGGAGAGTCTTCCGGGACGCAGAGCACCCAGCGGGACTTCTGCGCCGAAGCGCGGCTGTAGACCAGCTCACAGACCTGGACCACGTCGGCGGCGTTCTCCTGGACCCAGTCCTGTCCGGTCAGGCCGCAGTCAAAGAAGCCGTGCTCGACGTAGCGGGCCACTTCCTGGGCGCGGATGAACCGGCCGTCCAGGGAGGGGTCGTCGAAGGCGGGACGGTAGGAACGCGAGCTCTTGGAGACCGGGAAGCCGGCCTTGGCGAAGAGCTGGAGCGTGGCCTCCTCGAGACTGCCCTTGGGCAGCGCGAGCATCACTTTCGCGGCTTCCTGACTCATAGGACCCGCGAGACAACCCCCATGCCAGCCCTCTCGCAAGCATTAAGGGGTTGACTAGCGGGAGGCCGAAAATGACCCTATTTTGACACATTCCCCGCCATGCAGCGCCTTCTGCTACTCATCGCCGTCGCCGCCCTTTCCGTCGGTTGCGCCAATAAGCGTGCTTCCGTCTCCGCTGACGGCGACGCCGGCTCGAAGTTCTCCTGGGAGAAGGACGCGCAGCCCGCCGCCCCGGTCGATCTCACCGTTCCTCCGGAAGACGCCGCCCAGGCCCGCATCGTCTCCGTCATCGAGGACCTCGGCCTCATCGAGCTCGCCCGCGCCGGCGACAAGCCTGACGTGAAGACCCGCCTCCGTCTCGACAAGGCCGGCAAGCTGGTCGACGTCGAAGTCCTGCGCCACACGGAGAAGACCATCCTGGTCGGCATCGTTCCCAACCAGCAGAACCACGCCCGTGTCTACACCGGCGACGTGGTCGTCTGCGGTGCCATTCCTCCGCCCCAGTGACCCGACGCCTTGAGGCGTGACAGAAGGACCCGCTCCGCCCGCCGTGGAGCGGGTCCTTCTTTTGTTTCACCCCGTCAACCGGCCGTTTTGAGCGTCTTTTCCCTCCGCCGTTGACCGCGCCCCATGGCATGGCTACTGCTCGCATTTCGGCGTCCCCATGGACCATGTCTCACAGAATCGAAGGTCCGGCCGCGTGATCAGCCGGCTGCTCGGCTTCATCGCCGGACTGGCCCTGTTCCTGGTGCTGCTGGCCGCCCTGCTGGTCTGGTCCGCCGGCCGGTTCGCCCCCTCGCTGCTCGACTCCGCGCTCTTCTCCCGGTCCGGTTCGTCCCTTTCCGCCGAATCCAACGACAGCAACCTCTTCGCCGGACGCATCGCCATCGCGGGTGTGCGCGTCACCGCCGCCTCCCGTTGGCAGGAGCGTGACCTCATCAAGGCGCGGGAGGCCAGGGTCGTCGTCGACCCGCTCTCCTTTTACGGCGCCGGTCCACGCGTGATCCGCGAGCTTCACCTCGACATCGAGGAGCTCGTGGTCGCCGGCAAGGAGGACTATCTTTCCGACAACAGCCTCCGCGACCTCATCCGGTCCTTCTCCTCGGATTCCTCCGCCCCGTCGACGACGGACGCCGCCGCGCCCGTGCGATTCCGCATCGAGCGACTGGTCATCCACGTCGGCCGCGTCCGGGTCATCGCCGGCGACGGCACCGACCGCCGCCGCACGGTCGTCGACCGCGCCGCCGACCTCCGGCTCGAGGCGCATGACGTCGACGAAACGAGCCTGGGTGAGAAGGTGTGGTCGCCGCTGACCTCGAAGCTGACCTCCCTCGCGGCGCGCATCGGCGTGGATGCCGTCGTCGACGAGGCGCGGGAGAAGCTCATCCGCGCCGCCGAATCCCTCCTGCCCCGCTGATTTTCCAAGATGAACGACCAGCCCGCCGATCCCTCGTCCGCTCCCGGCCCGGCCGCCGATCCCCAGCTGCGCATCGCGGAGCTCGAGGGCGAGGTGCTCCGTCTCCGCGACACGCTGCTCCGCAGCACGGCGGACCAGCAGAACCAGCAGCGCCGCCATCAGCGTGAACGTGACGAACTCCGCAAGTTCGCCGTCGCCGGCCTCCTCGAGGACCTCCTGCCGTCGCTCGACGCCTTCGCGCTGGGCCTCGGTTCCTCGGCCGCGCAGTCCGACGGACGCGCGGTGGCGGAAGGCTTCCGCATGGCGGTGACGCAGCTCCGCGCGACGCTGTCCGCCCACGGACTCACCGAGGTGAATCCCGCCGGCCAGCCGTTCGATCCCGCGCGCCATGAGTCGGTGGGCCAGGAGCCGAGCGCCGACGTCCCCGAGGGCTCCGTGTTGCGCGTCGTCCGCGCGGGCTGGCTGCTCCACGACCGGGTCATCCGTCCCGCTTCGGTCTTCATCTCATCGGGCCCCGCGCGCTGAACGATGGCCGAGGACTACTACGAGCTGCTCGGCGTCGCGCGCGACGCATCCGCCGAGGACATCAAGAAGGCCTATCGCAAGAAGGCCATGCAGTTCCATCCCGACCGCAACCCGGGCGACAAGGCGGCCGAGGAGAATTTCAAGAAGGTCTCCCGCGCCTACGAGGTCCTCTCCGAGCCCGACAAGCGTCGTCTGTATGACCAGCACGGCGAGGCCGCCTTCGAGCAGGCCGCCGGTCCGGCCGCCGGCGGGTTCAGGGGGGCCGACCCGCGCGACATCTTCAACCAGTTCTTCAGCGGCGGCTTCGGGGACATCTTCGGCGGCGGCGGCGAGGCCGATGACTCCGGCGAGGACCTGCGTCAGGACGTGCGGATCTCGCTCGAGGAGGCGGCCGAGGGCGTCGAACGGAAGGTCGCCTACCGTCGTCACGTCGCCTGCGCCAAGTGCTCCGGCAGCGGCGCCGAAGCCGGCGCCAAGAAGGTCCGGTGCGCCACCTGCAAAGGACACGGCCAGGTCGTCCGTTCACAGGGCTTCTTCCAGATGCGGCAGACATGCCCGGCCTGCCAGGGGCAGCGCGAGACGATCGACCGGCCCTGCCGCGCCTGCTCGGGCGAGGGACGCACGGTGGCCGAGGCCTCGGTGACCGTGCGCATCCCTCCGGGCGTGGACACCGGCATCAAGCTACGCTCCTCCGGCAACGGCTCCGCCGGCCGCCGCGGCGCTCCCGCCGGCGACCTCTACGTCGTCGTGCATGTCGCCGAACACGAGCTTTTCGAACGCGACGGGGACGACCTCGCCTGCGCGGTGCCCGTGAAGTTCTCCGTGGCCGCCCTGGGCGGGCAGATCCACGTGCCGAAGCTCAAGGGCAAGGCCCTGCTGAAGGTGCCCGCGGGCACCCAGGGCGGCACGGTCTTCCGCCTCCGCGGCGAAGGCATGCCGCGCCTCCGCGGCTCCGGCTCCGGCGACCTCCTCGTGCGGGTGGACGTCGACGTCCCGCGCAAGCTGACCGAGCCCCAGCGCAAGTCGCTTCAGGCCTATGCGGACGCCTGCGGTGACGACGTGGCGCCGGTCGCCGAATCCTGGACCGAGAAGTTCAGGCGCTTCTTCGATTAAGCACCTTGCCCGCGGTCGGAGGCGGCCGCTACTGTGCCGACGTGCCGCGCGATCCCGGACACACCGACCGACTCGTCCGCCGGCTCCGCTGGGAGGAGCTCGACCCCGCCTGGCTCGCCCGTCTGGCGGAACTCGCGCGCGAGGAGGATCTGGACGGAGGCGGACTGCTCAGCCGGCCCGTGCGGACGGGTGACGCGACGGCCGGGCTGCTCGCCTCCGACGGCCGGGCCTCCGCCCGTCTCGTCGCCCGCAGCCCCGTCACCGTGGCCGGCCTCGGCATGATCGCGCCGGTGCTCGCCGCCTACGGGCGTTCATGCGTCGGCCGCGCGTCCCTTCCTGAAGGCGCGCAGGCGGGCCGCGGAGACGTGCTGGCGGTCATCGAAGGGCCGGCGGCCGATCTCCTCCGCGCCGAGCGGCCGCTCCTCAACTTCGTCCAGCGTCTGTGCGGCGTGGCGACCTGGACCCGGCGTCATGTCGACGCGATGGGCCGGACCCCGTCGCTTCTGCTCGACACGCGCAAGACCACTCCGGGCTTCCGCATGCTCGAGAAATATGCCGTCGGTGTCGGGGGCGGCCACAACCACCGGCTCGGCCTCTTCGACCGCATCATGGTCAAGGACAACCACCTCGCCGCCGCGGAGGGAGCCGATTCCGGCGCGCGCATCATGGAGCTCGTGCGGCGCGCGCGGGCGGCGCGCCCCGACCTTCTCATCGAGGTGGAGGTCGACCGGCCCGATCAGATCGGCCCGGCGCTGGCTTCCGGCGCGGAGGTGATCCTGCTGGACAACTTCCCCCTCGCGACTTTGCGCGAAACCGTCCCGTTCGTGCGCGGACGCGCGTGGTGCGAAGTGAGCGGCGGCGTCTCGCTCGCCACCCTGCCCGAGCTCGGGGCGCTCGGGCCTGATTTCATCTCCTGCGGCGCGCTGACCCACGCCGCGCCCTGGGCCGACGTCGGCCTCGACTGGGACTGACCGTGGCGGCGCTCGACAGCAGCATCCTCCTCGCCTTCCTGCGGGCCGGCGACGAACCCGTCAGCGGGGATCGTCTGGCGCGCGAGCTCGGCGTTTCACGCGTGGCCGTCTGGGCCAGGCTGGAGAAGCTCCGCAAGGCGGGCTTCGTCTTCACCGCCGCGCCGCGCCGCGGCTACCGTCTCACCGCGACGCCGCGTCAGCTCGATCCGGCGCTGCTCGACGCTCATCTGCGGCTCGCCGGAGTGCAGACGCCCGTGGAGCTGCTGCCCGAGTGCGACAGCACCAATTCCGAGGCTGAGCGCCGGCTCGCCGTCGGGGCCGAGGCTCCGTTCGCCGTGCTGGCCGGCCGTCAGACGGCGGGACGGGGACGTCTCGGACGGCGCTGGCACAGCGACCGCGCCGGCCATCTCTACCTTTCGCTCGCCTTCCGTCCCTTCCTGCCGCCGGAGAGCCTCCGGCCTTTCACGCTCTGGATGGGGTTGGCCCTGTGCGCGCACGTGGAGGAGCGTCACGGGGTGCGGCTCGGCCTCAAGTGGCCCAACGACATCCTTACGCCCGACGGCCGCAAGGTGGCCGGCATGCTCACCGAGGCCCGGCTCGATGCCGACAGCGTCCGTGAGCTCGTCTTCGGAGTCGGACTGAACCTGGTCGGACGGCCGCAGGAAATGGCCGAAGAGGTCCGACAGATCGCCGGCACGCTCGAGGCCGCCGTCGGCGCCCGGCTGGATCCCAACCGGGAGGCCGCGCTCGTCATCGCGGCGCTGTTGCACGCCTGGGAGCAGTTCACCGAAGGGACCTGGCGACGCGCGTTCCGCAGCCGCTGGCAGAAGCACGACGTCCTCTCCGGCCGTTCCGTCCGAGTCGGCCTGCGGGGCAAGCCCCTTGCGGGAGTGGTCGACGGCATCGATGAAGAAGGGTCGCTCATCCTGCGCGTCGGCGGCCGCCGGCGGGCGGTGGTGTCATCCGGCGAGGTCACGCTCCGTCGCTGAGGACCGTCCTTGCCCGCGCTTCCGGCGCGGCTTAGCCTCCGCCCGTGGACGTACTCTGTTTCGACATCGGCAACACCCACGCCCATTGGGGCCTGGTGCAGGGCCGTGAAGTCCTGCGTCGGGGCGAACTTCCCACCGCCGAGCTCGGAGCGGATTCCGTGGGACGCATCCTCGGCGAGTGCCCGTCCGAGGGCGTCTCCCTGGCCAGCGTCGTGCCGGCCGCCACCGCCGCCGCGCTCCCCGTCCTCTCCGCGGCCGGCCGCCGGTTGCACCATCTGCGGCATGACACCGTCGTCGGCCTCGGCTTCGATTATCCGGCCCCCTCCGAAGTCGGCCAGGACCGGCTGGCCGACTGCGTGGGCGCGCAGCTCCTCGTCGGCCCTCCCGCCGTCATCGTCGGCATGGGCACCGCCACCACCTTCGACATCCTCACCGCGAAAGGCTACGCCGGCGGCATCATCGCGCCCGGACTCGGCGTGATGACGCGTTACCTCCACGAGCGCACCGCGCTGCTCCCGTCGCTCGATCCTGCCCGCCTGCTGGGCGGACCGACGATCGGCCGTTCCACCGTGGACGCCATGCGTGCCGGATGCTCCATCGGATTTTCCGGCATGATCGGAGCCCTCCTCGACGCCGTCACCGCCGAGATGGAGCGGCGTGGCGAGGGCCGGCCCCAGGTCATCTTCACCGGCGGCGCCTCCGATTTCCTGCCCGACTCCTGGCGCGCCCGCGTGCGGCATGAGCCCGGACTCACCCTGCTCGGCCTCGCGGAATCCTATCGACGTTCCCGGCCATGAGCCACGACCCCCTTGCCGGCCTACGCCGGCTGCTGCCGCTGCTCTTCCTGATCATCCTGGTCCAGGCCGGATTCTTCCTCTGGGCCGTCTGGGGTGGACGTGCCGGCGGCCAGCCCGCGGTGCGGGCGGTGGTCGCGGCCGACCTGGCGGTCACCGTCGTGCTGGCCTTCGCGCTCTGGCGGATGCTCGGGCGGCGCCGCTGAGGGCCTTCACGCCTTCATCATCGAGAGCAGGGCCTTGCGCCGGGCGCGGATCTCGGCGCAGCCGGCGGCCGCGAGCCGGTCGGTCGAGAACGCCTCCACCGTGAGGCTCGCGACCGCCGTCCCGTAGAGCATGCCCTGCTTGAGGGCGGCGAAATCATGTCGTCCCACCGAGGCCAGGTGGCCGAGCATGGCGCCCGCGAAGCTGTCGCCGGCGCCCGTCGGATCGCGGAGCTCCGTGACCGGATAGGCCGGCAGCGCGAAGAGCCCTTCCTGATGGAACAGCACCGCGCCGTGCTCGCCCTTCTTGATGATCACCGAGCGGCAGCCGTGCTCGCGGAGGATCTTGCCCGCGCGGATCACGTTGGCCTCTCCGGTGAGCTTGGCCGACTCCGTGTCGTTGATCACCAGCAGGTCGGCGCGGCGCATCACCTCGGCGAGCTTCTCGCGCTGCGTCTCGATCCAGACGTCGATGGTGTCGGCGAGCACGAACTTGGGGCCCTTCAGCTGGTCGAGCACGTTGAGCTGCAGGTCGGGACGGATGTTGCCCAGCAGCACGTAGGGCGAGTCGAGGTGCGCTTCCGGCAGGCGCGGGCTGAAGTGCTCGAAGACGTTGAGCTGCAGGTCCTCGGTGTCGCGCCGGTTGTAGTTCTCATGGTAGCGTCCGCGCCAGAAGAACGTCCGTCCCGAGGTGTCGGTATGCAGGCCCGTCAGGTCCACGCCGCGCCGCTCCAGCTTCTTCCGGTCCTTGGCGGCGAAATCGTGCCCGACCACGCCGACGATCCTCGGCGGAGCGAAGTAGCTCGCCGCGAGGCAGGCGTAGGAGGCGCTGCCTCCGAGGATGCGTTCGCCCGATTCATGGGGCGTGACGATGCTGTCGTAGGCGACTGAGCCGACCACCAGGACGGGGTCGGCCTCGCGGCCTTTGACACGGATGCGACGGGGGGAGCTCATGGGGATTGAAAGAGGGCGGGCCGGGCGTCACGCAGGCGGTGCAGCGCGAGGAGGGCGAGGGCGTGGGCGCCTTCGTCGGCGGAAAGCGCGGCCAGGGCGTCCCTCGGCTTCATCGCCAGCACTTGGATTTCCTCGTGTTCGTCGGGGCTGATGCCGCCGGCGGGGCGCACGCCTTCGATCAGCACGAAGTGAACGCGGTTGGACTGGATCGCCGGGTTCGGAGAGCAGGTGCCGATCAGCGCGGCCTGGCCGCCGCAGAAGCCGGTCTCTTCCTCCGCTTCACGCACGGCCGCCCGGACCGGGTCCTCGCCCGGATTCACGATGCCGCCCGGCGGCTCATTTGAGAGCCGGCGTGCGCCGAACCGCCACTGGCGCGTCATGACCAGACGTCCGTCCTGCGTCACCGGGAGCGCGAGCACCCAGTCGCCGGATCGGAGCACAAAAAAGTCACCCTCCCGACCGTCGAGAGGGTGACTGCAATGTTCCTTGTGTACCTTGAAAACCCTGCAGTCGGCGTGAAGTGATTCCTGCTGGACGGACCAGCGAGACGGCGCCGACATGCCCGCTTACTTGACCTTCAGCTTCTGGCCGATCTGGAGGCGGGTGGCGTCGACGCCGGGATTCAGGTCCTGGATGGCCTTGAGGGAGATGCCGTTCTTCTTGGCGATGCCGGAGAGCGTGTCGCCCTTGACGACGGCGTATTCACCGGGGCCGGCGGGCGTGGAGCCCTTGGCGGAACCACCGGCGGCCTTCGGAGTGGTCGCGGCCTTCTGGAGCGCGGCGATGGCGGCGGAGATGTCGGTGAAGTTCTTCTCGGAGGTCTGCTGGATGGCGGCGATCTGGTCGCGGACGGCCTGGACTTCGGAGAGGGGAGCCTTGCTCGCGACGGCGGCGCCGACGTCGGCGGCAGCCTGCTGGGCGGAGGTGGCGGCGTCAGTCGCGGCCTGAGCGGCGGACTTGGCCTTGATGCCGACGACGAGGCCGGCCGCGCCGAGCGCGAACGCGACCACGCCGATGATCAGCGGGAGCTTGGATTCGGAAGGAGTGGAGGAGATGCTGTCGTTTTCCATTGGATGTAGGTTTTCGGGTTAGGAACAGTCCGAGATTAGCGGATTGACAGGGACGGCAACACAAAATCCCCTATGAAATAAGGTTTCGGGCGGTAGCGCAGTCTGGCTAGCGCGTCTGGTTTGGGACCAGAAGGTCGTGGGTTCGAATCCCACTCGCCCGACCATTTACGACTTATTCACACTCACCCGTAGGCGAGGGACTGCCCGCCCTTGATCACGGTGACGTGATTGCTTCCGTCGCCCTTGGCGGAGGGCTCGGTCCGCCCCACCACTTGAGCGGCCAGTCCGAGCTCTTTGGCGAGCGAGAGGGCGGCGTCGACGTCCTTCGGTTCCAGGAAGGCCTCCAGCCGATGCCCCATGTTGTAAACCTGATGCATCTCCTTGGGGTCGGTGCCGCTGACCCGGGCGATTTCCTTGAAAATCGGGGGTTCCGACAGGAGGGAATCCTTGATGAAATGGACGCCGGTTCCGAATCGGCGGCATTTGGTCTGCCCCCCGCCGGAGCAGTGGACCAGACCGCGGACGGCCTGAGGGCCCAAAGCCCGGAGCAGTCTGATGACCAGGGGGGCGTAGGTGCGGGTGGGGGAGAGGAGGGCCTTTCCGACGGACAAGCCGGACCCCGGGAGGGGGTCGCTCAACCGGTGCGGGCCGCAGTACGCCAGTTCGGCCGGGGTGCGGGGGTCGAAGGTCTCGGGGTGCTTCTCCGCGTAATGCCGGGAGAGCAGCTCGTGCCGGGCGCTGGTCAGCCCGTTGGAGCCGATGCCCGAATTCTCGCCCTGTTCATAGCTGCAGGTTCCGCCGGAGGCGAATCCGACGATGACCAGGCCCGGCACGACTCTCGCCGCGTCGATCACGTCCGTGCGGTTCAGCACGGCGGTGGCGGTCGAGTCGACCGTGAGCGTCTGGGTGAGGTCGCCGACGTCCGCCGTCTCGCCGCCGCCCGAGCGGATGCCGAAGCCGTGCGACCGCAGCATCTCCAGGACCTCCTCCGTGCCCTCGATAAGGTGGGAGAGGACTTCGCCCGGGATGTTGCGGGCGTTGCGATTGATCGTGGAGGAGAGGATCACGCCCTTGGTCACGCCGACGCAGAGCAGGTCGTCGACGTTCATGATGACGCTGTCCTGGGCGATGCCCCGGAAGATGCGGGCGTCGCCGGTCTCCTTCCACCACAGGTAGGCGAGCAGCGACTTCGTGCCGGAGCCGTCGGAATGCGTCACCACGCAGCGCGCGGGATCGCCCGTGAGATGGTCCGCGACCACCTTGCAGAAGGCCTTGGGAAACAGACCGGGGTCGAGGCGGTCGACCGCCGCATGCACTTCGCCCTTGGTGGCCGACACGCCGCGCGCCGCATAGCGTCCGGAGTCGGAGGAGGGCTTGCTATCGGAGGCCATGGAACGTTGCATTGCTTATTCCCGCCCGCTCCGACGGGTCAACGACCTTCTCCCCCTTGAGCTTCCTCCACGACAGACGCGGGCGGGTCGTCTTCTCCGCCGCCGCCGGCCTGCTGCTGGGCCTGCTCGCCTACGCCGCTTTCAGCGGCTGGCGCGCGGCGCGCCTCGATGAACTGGCCGCGTCCTACCGTCGCGCCCACGCGGCCCGCGACCTGGACGCGCTCGAGTCGCTCTTCTGCCTGGACGGCGTCACGCCGGAGGGTCGCGCGCGCCTCCGCCTCGCCCTGGTGCAGGAGCTCGACCAGCCGCTGGCCAAGGTGAGCATCGACAAGGACGCGGGCGGTCATCTGGTCCAAGTCGCCGAGACATGGGGCCGCATGGGGATGAGGACCACGTTGCCCTTCGCCGGCGCGGCGCTCCAAATCGAACACGCCACGTCCGACCGGCTCACTTCGACCCATCTCATCGGCCGGGACGGTTTCCATTACCGGCTCGTCTGGGTCGTCCGGGCGGAATGATGACACGGGGGCGAACTTGACTCCCCGGCCCCGCGGGGTTTGTTGCATCTCCCATGGCCGACAAGAACGACAAGCGTCCTGACAACGTGGCGGGCAAGTTCTACGTGGACTCGCAGTGCATCGACTGCGACCTCTGCCGCGAGACCGCCCCCAAGTTCTTCACCCGCAACGACGACGGCGGATATTCCTACGTCTTCTCCCAGCCCTCCGCCCAGGAGGACGTCGACAAGTGCATGGAGGCCCTCGAGGGCTGCCCGGTCGACGCCATCGGCAAGGACGGCGACGAGTGAGCGCCCGCTGAGGCGACCTTCAGGCCCCGGACTTCCGGGGCTTTTTGTTTGGATGGATCCGGCGCGCGGGCATCCTGCGGCCATGCCCGTCAACATCACCTGCGAATACCTCGGCGACCTCCATACCCGCGCCGTGCACGGCCCTTCCGGGCACGTCATCGTCACCGACGCTCCCGTCGACAATCAGGGCAAGGGAGAGGGCTTCTCGCCCACCGACCTGGCGGCGACCTCGATGGTCACCTGCATGCTGACCATCCTGGGCATCCACGCCCGCAACACCGGCCTCGACCTGTCCGGCATGCGCGCCTCCGTCGCCAAGCACATGACCGCCACGCCGCCGCGACGCATCGCACGGCTCGAGGTCGACATGATCATGCCGCCCGGCCTGCCCGCGGAAGTGCGCGAGCGCCTTGTCCGCGCCGCCGAGGCCTGCCCCGTGAAGCAGTCCTTCCACCCGTCGGTGGAGATCGTGCTCAACTGGAAGTGGTGAGGCTCCGGCAGCGGCTCAGTGGGAGCAGCCGCATCCGCCGGAACCGCACCCGCCTTCGGACTTGGGCTCGCTCTCCTCGGAGCATGAGCCGCCGCCGCAGCAGCCGCCTTCCGAACTCTCTTCGGATCCGCAGCCCCCACCGCCGCAGCAGCCGCCAGCGTGGTGCGGATGGCCGTGCGCCACCTCGGAAAGTTCAGCTGCGCGGACGGAGACGACCTTGATGTCGAAATGGAGCGTCTTGCCGGCGAGCTCATGGTTGCCGTCGAGCACGACCTCCTGGTCGAGGACTTCGCGGATGAGCAGGACGCGCATGCCGAGGTTGGTCTCGGCGTGGAAGCGCATGCCGGGCTGCACCGCGTGCCCGCCGAAGCTGGAGATCGGCACGCGCTGGACGAGCTTCTCGTTGAATTCCCCGTAGCCGCGGTGGGGCGGGACGGTCACGCTGCGGGAC
>JACCDJ011080878.1_pt1 | contig 58429 bp, 62 predicted proteins | sample 7444481 | NCBI WGS metagenome assembly JACCDJ01 (sample SAMN15323435, study PRJNA562643) | freshwater metagenome | isolation source: river surface water | place: USA:Blue River Watershed | collected 2017-08-15
CTCTTTTATTTTTATGCTAGAATGGCTGATATGCAGAAAAATCTTCCCTTTTCGTACGTAGAACTCTCGAAGAATAATCTCATTCATAATGTGAAGCAGTTTCGAACACTTGTGAAAAAGGGTACAAGGATTGCAGGTGTGATCAAGGCCAATGCCTATGGTCATGGTGACAAAGAGGTTGCAAAAATTCTTGCCCCGTATGTGGATTATTTCCAAGTAAACAGTGTCGAAGAATTGGGGGAAGTGAGAACGGTCACAAAGAAGCCAATTTTACTCTTGGGGTATGTAGGGAAGAATGATATTGCTCGTGCAATAAAACTCGGTTGCGTGCTTGCAGTGTTTGATTTCCATCATGCACTTCTGATCAATGAAGTCGCACGTACACTCGGTAAAAACCCCGCCGGACCAAATGGTCGTGCAGGCAAGCAAAAAGTACATATTGCCATCGATTCACATTTGGGGCGTGAAGGTTTTTTATTGGAAGATTTTGAGAAAACAATACCAGAATTTCAAAAGATGAAACACATCTCAATTGAGGGTGTGTATTCTCATTTTGCCAACATCGAAGATACGATTGATTTTTCTCATGCACAGAAACAAATAGATGAATATAAAAAAGCATGTAGCATGATGCGTACGTATGGATACAAAAACTTATATACTCATATCTCAGCAACGTCAGGTGTACTTGCGTATGAAAAGGGGAATGGATTTAATGATATCGTGCGTGTTGGACTTGGGCTTTATGGTTTGTGGCCGTCAGAAGCATTGCAGAAAAAATACCACAGTAAAATTACACTGAAACCAGTCATGCGTTGGGTGACGCATATTGCTCAAGTGAAAACACTACCGAAGGGGCATTCTATTGGATACGGTCTAACTTACATTACAAAAAAACCGACAACGATTGCGGTGATTCCACAGGGCTATTCCAATGGTCTATCGCGTACGCTTTCAAACAAGGGTGAGGTATTGATCGGTGGTATTCGTGCACCGATACTCGGACGCGTGGCGATGAATATGTTTGTTGTTGATGTCTCAAAGATAAAAGATGTACAACCCGAAGATGAGGTTGTACTACTCGGTACACAAGGGAACTCTTGTGTTTCAGTGGAAGAGAGGGCGGGTACACATACGATTAATTATGAAATAACGACAGGGATAAGCTCATTATTACCAAGGATTGTGCGGAAATAAGGCTTATTTGCATTTTTGGGAGATATATAGTATTGTATACCCACTATGTCACAAGATCGACTTTTCAAATTAGCCTGTGGTACATGCAAGCGCATCAACTACTGGTCAAGTAAGAACAAAAAACTCGTCACTAAAAAGATTGAGCTTAAAAAGTATTGCAAATGGTGTAAAACAAACGTTAAGCACAAGGAAGCAAAGAAATAATAAAAAAAGCGCCATCGGCGCTTTTTTTATTAGATTTTTAGTATTTAAACCATCGAGCAATCTTTATTGTCCCTAATATTAAAGGGGCGATAAAACCGAATAGGGATGTACTTGCAGTTCCCATGCTTGTAAAGATACCTTCATCTTTGTAGAGAACCAAACTTGTCCTACTGTCTACTCCGTGGAGTTTCGGTAGAAAGAGTAATGATTCCAGGAGTGGCATGCTACTAATCAGAATGCAGGTGAGCATTAAGAGTGTCCAATGTTTCGGGTGTATTGCGAGTACAAGACCAAACAAAACAACGAATCCATAACTTACAATCAAAAGTCTTCTTGAAAGTGGGTCTTCATATACAAAAAATGATTCCGCAATAAAAACAATCAGGAGTAAAAAAATTGCCCATAATGACAATTGTTCTTTTTGTATCTTTTCCATAGGTGCTGTATTTTTTTTATAATTTAAACAAATTAAATAGAGAATGTCAATTATCGGCTATTTATTTTGTTGTGTGTAAAAGTGGTATATAATACTGTTATATAACTTTTAATATCAGTTCTATTATGAAAAAGGATTTACAAATAAAAGCAAGGAATTTGCGCAAAGAGGGATATTCAATAAACGAATTGCAAAAGATATTGGGTGTATCAAAAAGTTCTATTTCTCTATGGGTAAGAAGTGTCCCATTATCTGAAAAAGCTCAAGTTCGTCTGAATAAAAACTATACGAATGGCCAGTTGGCATCTCAGAAAGTTATCAAAGGAAAAACTCAACAAAAAAATCTTGACGCCGATCTCTTTGCAAAAAGGGTACTGGATAAAATGAGTATTACTAAACAAAATGAAATAATACTTTGTTCAATGATTTATCATTGTGAGGGTAGTAAGTCAATAAAAGATTCTGTTACCTTTACGAATTCTGACCCTAGTTTAATTCAAACATTTTTGTATTTGTTTAGAAAAAGTTTTGAAATTGATGAAGGAAAATTAAGGGTCTTAATGCATTTACATGATTATCATAATGAAATAAAACAAAAACATTTCTGGTCTAAAATAACAAAAATTCCCATAGAACGGTTTCTAAAGACATTTAATAAGGATAATACGGGATTATATAAAAAGGAAAATTACCAAGGATGTATACAGATTAGATACCATGATGTATCTATTGGAAGGAAACTCCATGCTGTTGCAAAAAGGTTTATGGAAAGGTATAAATAGGCGTACGGGCGATTAGTTTAGTGGTAGAACAGATCTCTCCAAAAGATCTGGCGAGGGTTCGATTCCTTCATCGCCCGCAATGAATGATTTTTGGGATTCATTTTTGGCAAATTTTTTAGCTGATTTATCGGTCCTTCTTTTAATCAGTTTATTAGTTAAACCATTTTATAAGAACATTATAAAAGCTAAACCAAAACTTAAATTTATTATTAAACAAGGTCCTTTTTATTCAGATGTAGTAAAACTACAAAAAAAAGAAAATGGAGATCATGAGGCTATTTTTAGATTCGCAATAAAAAATTTAGGTGAGGCAACTTTTAAACCAAATGAAGGTTACTGGCATGTATACTTTCCTGGTGCTGATATGATGGAATCTATTAAAGGTGCTGATGGGTTTGAATCCGCGATGGAGCCAACGCACCATAGGAATATAATAGATTTACCAATTCATTCGGGGTCGGTTCTTGATATTGGTCCTGAGTATCGTTATATTTTCAAAAAAGAGAGTCAGGGGGGAAAAAACTTAAAACCAGAATCAATATACTATTGGTTTGAGACAGATTATGGTAACTTTCCTTCGTCTGCAAAGGTTAATAACAAAGATGGTAGTGTTAATTATAGGGATATGGGAATAATTAATTTTGAGATTTAAGTTAAAAATTTATCTCACCCCCTCCTTGTATTTTCTACCTCATCTTGTTACTATGACCCTAAAATACACTTAAAAAGGAGGTAATATGTTGTCATTTGGCACACGAATCATGTGGATTGCTGTTTGTACTGCAATCATTTCTCATTTTCTGGCATTCTTTGAGTATGCACCATTTATCATGGCATCTGGCTTACTATTGTCATATTTAGCATTTATTTTCTCGGCATTAGTTTTGCACGAAAACATCACGTACTCATTTCGATCACTGCTACTTGCGATTACAAGCCCCTTGATTGAATTAGCGAGGATTTCTGGTTTTAAATTTTCAACATTTGAGCAGATTCTCGTATCGGGAACAGTACAGAAAAATGTTTTTATGAGCTGGGGCTTACAAGGGGAATGTTTCTTTGTTCTCGTTATTCCACTTGTTGTACTTAGTATCATCATCTATGCTCGAAGAAATATTCGAACTCGATACATGTACAGAAAAACATAGAACATAAAAAGCACGCACATTTGCGTGCTTTTTACTTTATAAATTTTAATACTTACTGAGTCACCTTTTATTTGATATACTTAATATATGAATCTATACATAATATTGCTTATCTCTATTATTCTCGTTGGTCTTTTTATTTTTTTAAAAGATAGGTTAATTTCAGGTGGGGAGATGGTTGATAGTGATTATAAACATTATGTAAAGAAAAATTACTTAATGTCTAAAGCTGAGCATGAATTTTTCAAAGTATTACAGGAAGCAGTAAAAGATAAATACCATATTATTCCACAGGTTCAACTTTCTAAAATTGTAGAAGTAAATAAATATGAAAAGCAGAAGTGGAAGTATTTTAATAGGATTGATAAAAAATCGGTAGACTTTGTGCTTTTTGATAAAGAATATTTTACTCCACATTTAGTAATTGAATTAGATGATGCTTCACACATGCTTCCAAAACGAGAGAGTAGGGATGACTTTGTTAATAGTATTTTGAATAGAGTGGGTATAAAAATTGCACATATTAAAACAGCACATCATTATGATTTGAATGAAATAAAAAGTCTTACGCTCTAAGATTATTTTTTCTCTTTAGGCGGGGGTAAAATAAAAAAAAGACACAGGTTAGTGTGTCTTTCAAAAAACTTGCATTTTAGAGATATAAAAAACCCCGACTGGTGCGCTACTTTAGGGTCCCTCCCTTTTTGCCCTAGAAACTAAAAGGGTCTAGATTGCCAAAATGTGCATTCCTGCATACCAATAGCGTGCGAGGTCTTATTGTGTAGATTGTAGTATAAGATTATTTTTTAGTCAAAAAAACCTTAACCATTTTTAGAACCCTCGCTTGTTCATAAATCTCGCGTGAGTCAATCCAGGTAATATCCTTGTCTCGCTTGAACCACGTTTTTTGTCGTTTGGCATAGTGCCAGATTTCGGTATTTAATTTCGTAATCATTTCATCTTTACTGATTTTCTTTTGGAGATAGAGTGCGCCGTAGCGATATTCAAGCCCAAGGTCACTCATTCGTTTCCATGTGACACCATTGTCATGCAATTTTTGTATTTCTCGAAACATACCTTTCTTGATACGAGAAAGAAGTCGAGTATAGATTTTTTCTTTAAGGATTTGGTCGGGGAGGGTGAGACCAATTTTAAGTATATTGTATTTAGTATTTTGTATAACTGGTGACGCAGAACCTTCCCCTAGGTTGGACCTAGGGGAAGAGGGTGGCACAGAACCGAGGGCTTTTGCTATTTCAATCGCACGAATAAGGCGAATAGGATTTTTCGCATCGATAGTTTGCGCACGCACAGGGTCAAGTTTCTGTAACAGCGCAAACAATTCACTCGCTGTCTTTTTCATAAGTTCTGCACGGAGGATTTTGTTCGGTGGAACTTCGGGCAAGGTGGCACTTCCGAGGAGTGTATCAATATAGAATCCTGTACCTCCACACACAATAGGTACATTCCCACGCTTTATGATTTCTTTGATTTTTTTCTCGGCATGTTTTTTGAAATCACTCGCAGAAAATACTTTCGTTGGTTTTGCAATATCAAGGAGGTGATGGGGAACACCTCGCATTTCCTTTTTGGTGATTTTACCTGTGCCTAAATCCATACCTATATAGACCTGACGTGAATCCGCAGAAATAATTTCGCCTTTTATTTCTCTCGCAATTTGTACAGCAAAATCACTCTTACCGGTGGCAGTTTGTCCGAGAATTACAATAATCTGTTGGTGTTCCTTCATAATTTTCATACTCGCATATTAGGCGACTTTTTGCTATAGTATCCGTATTGGTTTTAAAAAACTTTATACTTAATACTATATATAATCCGATGTCATTCAAATCATTTATTACAAAAAAGGTGCTTCAGATGCGAGGTGTTTCTGCGGATCAAGCAGACGCTATTGCTCAAAAACTCGCAGATAATCCAGAAATAGCAGAGAGTCTCAAGGCGCTCGAGTCAAACAAAGAAGTTAAAGAGCTTTTTGAGAAGATTCAAAAAGAAGTTGAAGAAAAGAAAAAGGCGGGAACTCCCGATGTGTACGCTTCAATACTCGTCATGAAAAAATATCAGGCACAAATCACAAAGCATCGTGATATTCTCGAGCCAGTCATGCGTCTCATGCAGAAATAAATCTATTATACACAGACACGTCACTATGAATTCTAAAATGGTGGTGTTATACTAGAGTAACAGATATGTCAGATACAAAAAAAATTCTCATCATCGAAGATGAAAAACCTATTGCACGGGCGCTTGAGCTAAAGCTCTCGCACTCAGGATATGAAGCCACTGTTGCCTACAATGGAGCCGAAGGACTTGCGTATCTTGCAAAAAATAAAGTTGATTTGATTCTTCTTGATGTGATTATGCCAACAATGGATGGTTTTACTGTTCTTGAAACACTCAAGAAAAAAGGTAATAAAACTCCCGTTGTGATGCTGTCCAACCTCAGTCAAGAAGAAGATGAAAAACGAGCAAAAGAACTTGGTGCGAAAGATTTTTTCATAAAATCAAATACGCCCCTCGTTGAAATTGTGGGTTTTATTAAAAAGTTCCTTTAGTACATTTTTACGTACAATAACATATCAAACTCATCTATGGATTTTAATGATGACAGCATAAAGCAGATTCTGCTCGATGGTAATTACATTAGCGCAGAAGATGTTGAAAAAGTAGAAGCTCTTGCAAAAAAACGTCGCGTTGATTTTGTGAGTGTTCTTTTGTCGGAGGGGTATGTCACAAAAGATATTATTGCTCAGTCTATTGCTGAATCTATCGGTGTTCCATATTTTGATCTTACAAACAATGCCCCATCTCGTGAGCAGGTACTTGTTATTCCTGAAGATATTGCAAAAAAGTTTCGTATCGTACTTGTCTCATATGATGACACCACTGTCGGTATTGCGACAGATAACCCTCGTGAGGAAAAATTAGAAGAAACACTTGCTGAATTATTTCCTGATAGGGAAGTGCAAGTGTATTTCTCTGTTTCAGAAGATATTGATGCGTGTTTCAATCGATATGAAAAGACGCTCGACTCTCGTCTTGAAACAATCATCACCGCAGGTACCAAGGTTGCGCCAGAAATCTTGCGAGCTATTTTTACAGACGCACTGACATTTAATGCATCTGATATTCATCTTGAACCACGTGCGGATAGTTTTCTTATTCGTTTTCGTGTCGATAGTGTACTTCGAGAGATGGGGTCACTTCCACGTGAGCAATATGAAAACGTATTAAACCTTATCAAGATTCAGAGTGGTATTCGTCTTGATCAGCACTTTGCAGCACAAGATGGTTCTATACAATTCCGCCTTGATGATGTAGTGATCGATCTTCGTGCATCTATTGTCCCAACGGTGAATGGTGAGAAAATAGTACTTCGTGTACTCAATGCATACGTCGAAGAATTACTTCTCAAGGAACTTGGGCTATCTCCATATCACCAAGAACTTCTTGAAACAGCGGCTCGTAAGCCATTTGGTATGGTGGTTGTCGTAGGGCCAACTGGCTCTGGTAAGACAACGACGCTCTATGCGCTCTTGAAAATACTCAATAATCCAGGTATCAATATCACAACAATCGAAGACCCTGTTGAATACAAAATGCGTGGAGTTAATCAGATTCAGGTAAACAGTGAGACTAATCTTACGTTTGCAAAGGGGTTGCGTTCTATTGCACGTCAGGACCCAGATATTATTCTCGTTGGAGAAATTCGAGATGAAGAAACAGCTGAAATCGCAGTAAACGCAGCACTCACTGGGCATTTACTCTTCTCAACATTTCATGCAAACGACTCTGCGACAGCTATTCCTCGTCTGCTTGATATGAATATCGAACCATTCCTTCTCTCGTCGACTCTCGAGCTTGTGATTGCTCAGCGTCTCGTTCGAAAAATATGTCTCAAGTGTAAGCATAGTGTGGTGATGACTAGTGCATCACTCAAGAAAATCTATCCAGGTGTTGAAAAGTTCTTCCCGAAAGAAGTAACACTTTACGAAGGTAAGGGGTGTGACGCATGTGGTGGCAGTGGGTACAAGGGCCGTCTTGCTATCTTTGAAGTTATTCCAATGACTGCAGAATTGAAAGCATTGATATTAAAGAATCCATCAAGTCAGGAAATCTGGAAAGTCGCACGCGGTCAAGGTGTAGAATCTCTCTTTGAAGATGGAATTGAAAAAGTTAAAAATGGTACGACAAGTATTCGTGAATTACTTCGTGTATCAGAACCACCTCTTACAGGAAAATGATACCAACTCAAAAAAAACAACGAACATTCTTTGAGCGATTAACACTTCGCGGATCTACAAAAGAACGTGAATATCTTTTTGAAAATTTAAGTTTATTGCTCGGGTCAGGGATGCTTGTGATCGATGCTTTTGTTGCTATCAAAGCAGAGATTCGTTCCCCTGGGCTTAAGCGTGTTGTTGAAGAAATGATTTCTGATGTTCAGTCTGGTGTGTCTCTTTCAAAAACACTCGAGAACTCTGGGATTTTTTCACCACATGCTATTTCCCTTATTCGTATTGGAGAGAAATCCGGTCGCCTTGTCGAGAACCTCAAAATCCTTGCAATTGAAGATCAAAAAGAGCGTACCTTTAGTTCAAAATTACGTTCAGCCGCAATGTATCCTTCATTTGTCTTTACACTGACGTTTATTGTTGGTGTTGGTATTGCGTGGTTTATTTTGCCAAAGATTTCGTTGATTGCATCACAACTTAAAATCACGCTTCCTCTCGTAACAAAAATACTCATGGGTATCGGTATGTTCTTGCAAGCGTATGGTATCGTTGCGATTCCTCTGTTTGTTATTTTTATTATTGCTGGTATTTATTTTGTTTTTTTCTTTCCTGCAACAAAGCATCTTGGTGAATCTATCCTCTTTGTGATTCCAGGGATAAACAAATTACTTCACGAAACAGAACTTGCTCGATTTGGATATTTACTTGGGACGCTTCTCTCTGCGGGGCTTTCTCCTACAGAAGCACTCGATTCTCTTGTGTATTCTGCTTCATTTAATCGTCACAAGCGACTCTATCGGTTACTTCGTAAGGGTATTTCAGAAGGGAATTCATTCAAGAAAACATTTGCTCTTTATCCTCGGTCAAGTTCATTGATTCCACCGGCAATTCAACAACTTATTGTTTCAGGTGAGCAATCAGGACATCTCTCCGATACACTTTTACGAATTGGAAAAAACTTTGAAGAAAAAACAGATACAACTGCAAAAGATTTGACTGTGATTCTCGAGCCTGTGCTTCTCGTTATCGTGTGGCTTGGTGTTGTGTTTGTGGCGATTGCAGTAATCTTGCCAATCTATAGTCTCATCGGTGGTATTAATAGTAATGGTGGTGTCTAAAAGTATCATGTCACACAATAAGGGTCTGACACTCATTGAAATCTTACTTTCACTTGCAATTATTGGTCTTATTGCTGGTTTCTCTGTGCCTGTGTATCAATCATTTATGGTTCGCAATGATCTTGATATTGCAACTGGTACTGTTGCCCAGGTTCTTCGATATGCACAAACGCAATCACAGGCAATGCATGGTGATTCTTCGTGGGGTGTGTATATTGGCGGAGGAAACATAACCCTCTTTAAGGGTACAAGTTATGCTTCGCGTGATACGGATTATGATGAAGAGACCTCTGTCCCATCAACAATATCTGCGTCAGGTCTAACTGAAATTGTGTTTGATGTATTGACTGGTGCACCACAGTCAACAGGAACACTTACACTCACCTCAGTAAATGGTGACACGAGAATTATTTTTATTACAAGTAAGGGTGTGGTGGTTCACAACAAGTCACTATCAGAAGGTAATTGGAATATCGTAAGTGAGTATTCTTCTGTTGATATTCCCACTAGTGATAATGGACAAAAAATTCAAGTTTCAGGTACGTATAGTTATGTAGTTACATCGGGGTCTTCTCCAAAACTATTAATTTATAATATTTCAAATCCAGCATCTCCTGTGCTTACGGGTTCTCTTTCTTTGTCTGCTAATCCATTAAATATTTTTATATCAGGGTCGTATGTGTATATTGCTTCTTCTGATAATGCATCAGAGTTACAAATCGTTTCTGTGAGCAATCCAGCGAGTCCTGTGCTTACGGGGGTTTATGATGCTCCTTCATATGATAATGCAAATGGTGTGTATGTATTAGGAGGGTATGCATATCTTGTTCGTGAACAAAGTAGTGGAGCTGATGATTTTTTGATAATTGATATTTCAAATCCAACATCTCCAGCCCTTGTCGGTTCAGCATTTTTTGCTGGTAGTTTATATGAAGTTGTTGTCTCAGGGGTATATGCTTTTGTTGCTTCTGCGTCTAATACTAATGAATTACGAGTAATTAATATTTCAAACCCAGCAAGTCCAGTTCAGGCAACTTCTCTTGATTTTGCTGGTGGTGAAGATTCTGCGACAATTACTCTTGATGGTTCTCGGCTTCTTGTTTCCAATGGTGGTCTTTTCCATAGTATAGATATTACGAATCCACTTTCTCCATCTATTGTAGGGACACTAAATACCACAGGGTCTGAAATTTTTGACATCACACTCGATAATGCTCATGGAACAAATGGTCATACGTATGCATTTTTAGTGTCAGATTCTCCTCTTGGTGATTTTATCGTCGTTGATATTACAAACCCAGTAAGTCCTTCGAATATTTCATCACATAATATTATTGGAAATACAAATATGACTGGCGTCGCATACTCTAGTTTTTTTGATAAAATTTTTATTAGTACAAAAATTGATACACAAGAACTTCTTGTTGTTGCACCAAACTAATATATGGAAAATAATTTTATTCAACAGAAGGTAATAAAAAAAATACATAGATTTTCGGTTTCAGCTGGAATGTCTCTTGTTGAAGTTGTACTTTCGAGTGCTATTTTTCTTCTGGTGGTGATGGGGCTTTCTGGTGTTTTGATATACGGCCAAGAAACAACTGCTGTTGGAGGAGCTCTTGCTCGAGGGACATTTCTCGCAGATGAAGGTTTGTCTGCTCTTCGTAATATTCGTGATTCAGATTGGGCGAATCTTTCCTATACAGGAGGAAGCGGGCTTTCGAGTATTGGTAATCAGTGGAGCTTTTCGGGGTCATCTGATACGACTGGTCCATTTACTCGTGAAGTAGAAATCGCAAGCCTCGATGCATCAATACATCGAAGTATTGCGACATCAAATATTTCATGGCAACAGACGTCATCTCGTGCGGGTATTACAAGTCTCGTTACTCATTTTACAAATTGGCGTCGGTCGCTCTCTACTGCAGGAGATTGGTCGGTGCTTAATCTTTTTAATGGAGCACTTGCGAGTCCGTATCCTGAGAGTGGTTTGCGTGTTCAGGTTTCAGGTAATTATGCATACCTTCTTGGTAGTGGAACGGGAAGTCCGCAGTTGCGAATCTATGATATTTCTAATCCTGCTACTATTACGCTTCTCGGGAGTACCGCCCTCCCTCAGAACTCTTCTGATATCTTTGTTTCTAATGATGGTAATTATGTATACATAACCACACTCCACCCTTTTTATGAATTGGTAATTTATTCAGTCTCTAATCCTGCAAGTCCAGTGCTCGCGGGGTCTATTAACCTACCAACAACACAAGTTGGATGGCCTGATGAATTTGGGAGTGGTGTGTATGTTGTGGGCACTCGAGCATATGTGACACGCCCTAATACTGTTGGTGATGACACCTTTTTTGTTATTGATGTGAGTACTATTTCTTCTCCATCACTTCTTGGATCATTACTTATTCCAGGAACCCCCGAAGGTGTGGTTGTCTCTGGGAACTACGCATACGTGACAGTCTCAGGGGACACAAATGAACTCGTTGTTGTAGATATTACAAACCCAAATAATCCAAGTATTGGGTACTCATTTGATATGAGCGGGTCAAATAGTGCAAAGGCAATTGCACTCGAGGGTACACGCCTTTTTGTGGGTGATGGGGGATTCTTACGTGTTGTTGATATTTCAAACCCACTTTCTCTGTCGACTCTTGGAAGTATCAATACAACTAGTACAGAAATATTTGATATCGCATCAGATGTGGCATATAGTCAAAATGGAAATCGTTACGTATTTCTCTCAACAAATCTCTCTTCTCATGATCTTGTTTCTGTCGATGTAACTAATTCAAATAGTCCTACTGTTTCTGCGTTGTATGATGATGCAGTAATACAACCATTTTGGGGTGTTGCGTATAGTCAAGAATTAGACAAGGTTTTTGTTTCTGTGAATACAAGTGATGGTATGCGAGTATTTGCACCAGACCCTTTGTAATATATGACATATTCTTTTATACAAAACATAAAACAGAAACAAGAAGAGCGAGGGTTTACACTCGTCGAACTTTTGTTGTATGTGGGTATTTCATCTGTTATTTTACTTGTGATTTCTTTGTTTATTGGTATGTTATTACAGTCGCGTATAAAAAATAATGTAATTGCAGAAGTTGAGCAACAGGGGACACAAGCACTCTCTACCATACTGCGAATTATTCGAAATGCTGATTCGGTTACAAATCCAACACCGGGTACGACTGCAAACTCTCTAACTGTCTCTGTTTCGTCACCAGCTCTTTCTCCGTCGGTGATATCCCTTGCGAGTGGTGAACTTTTTATTACTGAAGGATTAAATCAGTCAGAATTTTTAATAAATGATTCTGTGACCGTCAGCAGTCTTTTATTTGAAAACATGTCACGACCAGGAACATCGGGTACTGTTCGTGTTTCGTTTGTTGTAACATATAAAAATCCAAGTGGTCGAAATGAATATTCATTTGAGAAAACATTTTATGGATCAGCAACACTCAACAAATAGAGGTTTTATTGTATTGATGAGTACGCTTATTGCGGGGGCTATTGGTATTGCGATTACTGCTTCTATTATATTACTTGGACTTTCCTCTTCTCGTTCGAGTTTTACGTTCGTACAACACCGTCAGGCATATTGGGCTGCCAATGGATGCGTAGAAGAAGCACTTGGTGCTATTCGAGATACGACAAGTTATGTTGGTAGTGATTCTTTTTCTATTGGGCAGGGAACGTGTACATATACTGTGGCAGATACAGGTGGCGAAACTCGCACAATTTCGGCAGAGGGTATTGTGGGGAATGTCTACAGTCGACTTTTTGTTGTTGTTGCGGATATCAATCCTGAGATTATTGTTACTTCATGGCAGGAGGTGGCGTTCTAACTTATCAACAGGTGCTTTTTTGTTGCTATTTAAATACCATACTTGGTATACTATAGGTATATGAAAAAATATAATAAAGGTTTTACATTAATAGAAATCCTCTTGGTCGTTGCAGCCATCGCAATCCTTGCTGGTATCGTTATTCTTGCTATCAATCCGATCAAGCAACTTGGCGAAACTCGTAATGCAGAGCGTCGTGCTGATGTGAATACAATCTTGAATGCTGTGTATCAGTATGCTATCGACAACAACGGTAACTTGCCAACACTCGTTACTGGTGCATGTGATAACACTCCAACTAAGCAAGTTTGTAAATTAGCACCAGGGTCAGGTGATTGTTCTACTGGTACCGATCTTTCAGTGATCACAACTTCAGAAAAATACTTGACTGCAATGCCAACTGACCCAACAGGAGTATCAACAGATGGTACAGGGTACTATATTACAAAGACTGCAAATGGTCGTGTGACTGTTTGTGCTCCAAGTGCTGAGCAGAATGTAACAATTAGTGTTACTCGCTAACTTAACCCTACGCTTTTCTGTGTAGTAAATCTGAAATGTGCCTAGGGTGACCTAGGCACATTTCGTTTGAAGAAGAAGTTTTGTGCCCATAAAATATGTATCGTATGAATACTTTTATTTCTTTTATTTTTAAACCAGCAGAAAATCTCATGACGAGATTGCAGTATCGTCAAAAGTTCTCACTTATGGGACTCTTGTTCTCATTGACGGTTGGAGCAACGATTGTCTTTGTGATGTACAGTGCGACTTATCCGATACTGGTGTTTGTTGTGCTTGGTTTATATCTTATATTTTTCTATTTCCTGGTTGGGTTTTATCGTTCATTTTTAAAGATTCTTGATATGCTTTCTGATACAACAGAACACATGATCAAGGTTGGTTTTCTTGGTACGCTTCAATCGATTAGTCAGACGACTGAAAAGTTGATGAGTGCTGGTGAAAAAGAGCGTGAGCTTCTTGCGTCAAAAGATGAGCTTGGCATGATGGTGACATTGTTCAATAAAATAGCAACAGCCCTCACTACAACAAATGCAAAGTTTGTTGAAAATGAAGCAATCTTGAAAGCAAAAGTACTTGAAGTAGAAAAGGGCAAAAAGGAAACCCTCGAAGCGCTTGAAGACATGCTCGCGACAAAAGCAAAAGAAGAGGCAATCCTCGAATCAACAGATGAAGGTATTTATGGACTTGATTTGAACGGTCTCTGTCTTTTTGTAAACAATGCTGCCGCAAAAACACTTGGCTACACAAAAGAAGAAATGCTTGGGAAAAATATTCATGAATTGATTCATTTTAAGCATGAAGATGGGAGCCCGTATCTTGAGGGGGATTGTCCAATTACTCGTACCAAAGATACAGGTGTCGGCGTACGTATCAATACTGATATTTTTTTCCGTAAAGATGGAACATATTTTCCAGTGTTGTATTCATCACACCCCTTGCGTGAAAATGATGAGACAGTGGGTGTTGTAGTTGCGTTTAGTGACATTACTCACGAGAAACAAGTTGACCGCGCAAAGACAGAATTCGTATCGCTCGCATCACACCAGCTCCGTACACCACTGACTGCGATTAGTTGGTATATTGAAATGCTCCTTGCGGGAGATGCAGGAACACTCACAAAAGAACAAAAGGACTATCTCTATGAAGTGTATAAAGGTAACAATCGTATGATTGAGCTTGTGAATGCATTGCTCAATGTGTCACGTATTGACCTTGGTACTATTTCCATGGATCCTGTACCGACCGATGTGCGGGAAATCGCTGATAGTTTACTGACTGAACTCACTCCACAATGGCATCTCAAAAAGATGAACATTATAAAGTCCTACGACCCAGCATTGCCCCTCGTAAACGTTGATCCGAAACTGATTCGTATTGTGTTCCAGAATCTACTCACTAATGCTATTAAATACACACCAGAAAAAGGGACGATTACATTTTCAATTACCAAAGATACTCGTAACATTAAAATCATCGTTGCAGATAGTGGGTATGGTATTCCAAAAGATTCTCAGTCGCGTATTTTTGGTAAACTCTATCGTGCAGATAATATTCGAGATAAAGAAACAGATGGTAACGGGCTAGGTCTCTATATTGTCAAATCAATTATCGAAAACTCAGGAGGTAAAATAACGTTTAAATCGGTTGAGAATAAAGGAACGACATTTACCATAACACTACCACTCTCAGGAATGCGTAAAAAAGAAGGATTAAAAGATTTGAAATAGTCTGTACTCTAGCTGTGTGGTAGTGATATACTATCAGTATTAGAACTTAACATATATATCTATGGGAAAAGGAGACAATAGACAACGCAAAGAAGTAAAGAAGCCTAAAAAGACAGATAAGAAAAAATAATACAAAATACTCGGTCGCTTGCGACTGAGTATTTTGTATTCTGGGAAAATAAATATCGTGTGGTAGTATACATATATGGAAACAATATCAGTACACAATATGTTTGTTATTGGGCATCTTTTTGGGGTTATACTCGGTGCAGGCGGTGCATTTATTAGTGACGGAGTATTCTTCTCTTCACTAAAAGATAAAATAATTTCAAAAGATGAATTTCGTTCATTACGTACTGCTTCATATTTTATTTGGTTAGGAATTGGTATTCTTTTTATTTCTGGAATAGGACTTTTTGTACTTAATGCGGAGGTACTCTCAACATCTGAAAAATTTATTTCAAAAATGACCGTGGTGGGGATTATTATATTGAATGGTATTATTTTTCATACAATCCATCTTTCATTTTTAAAGCGTCACTTAGGAAAAGTACTCGCAACAAAAAAACAACCAACAAATGCTCCACTGGTACCGTTTATTCTTGCGAGTGGAGTTGTCTCTATGGTCTCATGGGTATCGACGGTGATCCTCGGTGGACTTCGAAAGGTGTGGTTTTCATACGGAGAATTTCTCACTCTTTATTTTATATGTATTGCGTGTGGTATCTACGCGTCACATTTTCTTTTCCGTCGGTATATTAGTAAGACCAATAAAAAACGTGTTATTTTACTAGGCACAATTGCCCTCGTGATCGCACTCATTAGTGCTATGGTCACTTTTGATACAGGAGGGTATGCATTTACTCCTATTATGCATACGCAAGATACGAATGGGTCATATTAATACCATGCCGAAACAAATACAAACATTTACAGAAAAAGTAATCGCTATTGTTCGAGCTATTCCAGCAGGTACAACAATGACATACAAAGAGGTTGCGTATCGTGCAGGAAGCCCCAATGCATCACGTGCGGTGGGGAGTATTATGAAAACAAATTATAATCTAGATATTCCGTGTCATCGTGTTGTCCGAAGCGATGGTATTGCTGGTGAGTATAATCGTGGTCGGACTGAGAAGATTCGTAAGCTTCGCGCTGAGGGTGTTATTTTTTCAAGGTAATTTAATATTTTTTTGTGATATACTTTTGTGTATGTATATACTCTACGCATTACTAGGGGCGATTATGGCAAGTATGGGAACTATTTTTGCCAAGCTCGGATTAAAAGGTGTTGATGCAAATCTACTCACTGCGATTCGTGGGGTAGTGATGGCTATTATTGTGACTGTCGCTGCACTCTCATTTGGAAAAGTTTCAGTGCCAGCATTGCAATCACTCACACAAAAACAATGGCTCTTTGTAGTACTCTCTGGTCTTGGTGGGGCACTCTCATGGATATTTTTCTATCAAGCGCTTTCTGTTGGGCCAACGGTCGCAGTAACAGTGATTGATAAACTCTCTGTTGTGTTCACTGCTATTCTTGCAATGATTGTTTTGGCTGAAGGGGTGACAATGCAGTCAGCAATCGGTCTCGGTTTTGTATTTCTCGGCACACTCCTAGTCTCTATCCCATGGGAGAAGATGAAATCTATTCTTGGTTTGTAAGATAAGTACCCGATACGTTCTCTTTCAAAAGAGGTTTTTTTCTGGTATATTCCTATTTATATGAGTCTATCAATCGGTATTGTCGGTCTGCCAAACGTGGGGAAATCCACGCTTTTTAATGCACTGACAAAAAAGTGTGTTCCTGCTGAAAACTATCCATTCTGTACTATCGACCCCTCTGTCGGTATCGTTCCTGTGCCTGATGAACGTCTCTATCTACTTGCTGATTTCTCAAAAACAAAACGTACTATTCCTGCGGTTGTTGAATTTGTCGATATTGCAGGACTCGTCGAGGGGGCATCAAAGGGTGAAGGGCTCGGTAATAAATTCCTCGCAAATATTCGCGAGACAGATGCGATACTCCACATGGTACGATTGTTTCCTATTACAGGTGGTGACAAAGAAATCGCTCACGTGTACGGGAGTGTTGACCCACTTCGTGATATTGGAGTGATTAACCTCGAACTTGTGTTGGCTGATTTTGAAACAGTTACGAAGCGACTTTCTAATATACAAAAAGATACACGAAAAGGCGACAAAGAAGCACTCTTTGAAGAAGCTGTTCTTAAGCGTGTCGAAGCAGTACTTGAAGCGGGCAAACTCGCACACAGTCTCGAGTATACAGATGAAGAATATAAAAAAGTAAAACAGTTGAACCTCCTCACTGCCAAGCCGATGATTTATGGATTGAATAAAAAAGCAGGCGTAAAAAATCTCGACGAAGAAAAGCCAGACTATTTCAAAGAACTGACTGACCAAATTATTAAAGATGGTTCACAGTTTATCCTTATTGATGCGAAGATTGAAGATGAGTTAAAAGATTTCGAAGGTGATGAGAAAGAAATGTTCCGCAAAGAAATGGGTGGTGAGCACGATGGTATCAATGATTTAATTGCTGGATGTTATCGACTGCTCGGACTCGAAACATATTTTACAACAGGAGTTGAGGAGACTCGGGCGTGGACAATACAAAAGAGAAGTACCGCACCTGTCGCAGGTATGGCTATTCATACTGATTTCAAAGATAAATTTATTCGTGCTGAAGTGGTCTACTGGAAGGATTTACTCGATGCCGGCAGTTATGGCGAAGCTCGAGCAAAAGGAAAAGTGAGAACAGAAGGGAAAGAATATATCGTAAAAGATGGGGATGTGATCGAGTTTAAAATTTAATAGATATTTAGTAAAATACTATAAATAAAGAGGATTTCATTGAATATTGACAAAAGATATAATATAGTATATAATACACTTAAGACTGAGTTATTCAGCAACGTAATTGAGGGTCGTAACCTCAAAATTGTTCTTCAAATTTTAAATTATTTCCGTTATGGTAATTACAGAAAAAAAAGCTCTTTTACCTATTGGTAATTGTGCTATCACAAATGGTCCTGCTAAGTATGACTTTCAAGCAAGTTTGTTTGATCATAAAGTTGTACAATTCTCAATCAATACCAGTAATGTACGAACAACTATTGATATTGGTATGAAATTTAATGTTTCAATACATTTGGCTGGACCCGAAGATGGTTCCGGTGATTCATGGATTGGTGAATTTAATATAACCAGTACTGTTGATTCTTCTCTTTCTGAAAAGCGTGCGTTTCATTATAATACTCGCACAAGGAAAGGGGTTGTTATGGAATCTATTAAAAAATGGAAATTAGTTTAATTACGTCTTTAGTTTAAAGAAAAGCCCGCTATTTTATAGTGGGCTTTTTATGTTATTATTTACAGATGAATCTCCTAGACCAAAAATGTGTACCGTGTGAGGGTGGGGTAGACCCAATGACAAAAGCTGATGCGGAAGCAATGCTTGGATTTCATATTCCAGATTGGACACTTTCTGATGATGGAAAACATATCTCTAAAAAATTTACATTCAAGAATTTTAAAGAAGCGCTTGAATTTGTAGATAAGACAGGGGAGATTGCCGAGAGTGAAGGGCATCATCCAGATATTCACCTCGTTGATTATAAAAATGTGATTATTGATTTATCTACGCATGCTATTGGCGGACTTTCTCAAAATGATTTCATTGTCGCAGTAAAAATAAATGCGATATAACAGATGCACAAAAAAAGTAGCCAATGGCTACTTTTTTTGTGCATCTGTTATGACATCCACATCTTTTTCAATTTCATTAACGTCTTCTTGGATTTCCTCTACATCCTCTTGAATTTCATCAACATTTTCTTGAATCTCTTCGACGTCTTCTTGGATTTCATTGATGTCTTTTTCAATCTCTTGAACATCTTCTTGAATCTCTTCGACATCACGAGCAACTGCATGAAGCCTACGGGCTTGACGGTTCATACTCATTTGAATAAAAATTGAAAGGTAAATTGCTTCAAGCGATACAATCGTTGTGACCACAAGAAGAATCTTACTTAAGTCAAAACCAAAAAAATACAAAAGAAATGCACCCATAAAAAGGGCAGTGTGGATGAGTAAAGAGTCTGTTGAACCGATAAATCGAGTCGCACGGATTGCAAATCGTTCAATAGAATCAGAAGATGTTTTACGAATACGCTTCATAATATATCCTTTATTATACACTATTTTTCTGCTATACTGCAAAATATGAATACCCACACACAACCTCGCCTCATGAAGGCATCTATTATTATCGCAATCGTTATTGTGATGAATTTATTTTTCAATTACGCTATCTCTCTCGTATATAGTGAACCAACATACGATCAGTTTGTACCATCTTCACAGGTAGTAGAACAACCAAATACAAAGGACTCGTGTGTTGCTGTCGGTGGGCAGTGGAATGAAAATACCTATCCCGAAAAAGAAACAAAAATCCGCGGATGGTGTGACCCAAATTATACAAATCAAAAACACTACGAAGAGGCTCGTAAGGTCTACGAACGAAATGTATTTATTACACTTGTTGTACTTGGAGTGATTTCGCTTGTTGTTGGTGCATTCGTCATACTTCCAATTCTCTCGCTTTCATTCTCATGGGGTGGTGTGCTTTCACTTGTGATCGCTTCAATGCGATATTGGGGTAATGCTGATAAGGTTCTCAAAGTCGTGATTCTCGCAGTTGCACTCGGCGCACTCATCTGGCTCGCAGTGAAGAAATTTTCAAAATAATATTCACCTGTAATTATGAAGTCGTACAACCATCAGAAAATTGAAAAGAAATGGCCCGTCTCCGCAAAGCTACGGACGGGCAAGCAGAAGGAATATAATCATCTTAAGATTGAGAAGAAATGGCAATTAAAGTGGGAGACTAATAAAACTTACAAAACAGCATCTCCAAACAAGAAAAAGAAATTCTATGTTCTTGATATGTTTCCGTATCCTTCTGGAGCGGGTCTTCATGTGGGTCATCCACGTGGATATATCGGCAGTGATGTATACGCACGCATGAAGCGAATGAGTGGATATAACGTACTTCATCCGATGGGATACGATGCGTTTGGATTACCCGCAGAACAATATGCACTCGAGCACAAGATTCATCCACGCAGGGCTGTCGAGAAAAACATCAAAACATTTCGTTCTCAACTCGACAAGATTGGCTTTTCGTACGATTGGTCTCGAGAAGTAAATACAACTGACCCCGAATATTACAAATGGACGCAGTGGATTTTTCTTCAAATGTATCAATCTTATTACAATGTAGAGAAGAAAAAAGCTCGACCTATAAGTGAACTCGTGCGTACTCTTACCAAGACTGACCCATCATGGAAGACATATACAGAAGAAGAGAAAGAGAAAATACTCATGAAATATCGTTTGGCATACGAAGGGTACAGTGAAGTAAATTGGTGTCCACAGTTAGGCACGGTACTTGCAAATGATGAAATCGTGGATGGACCAAACGGTGAATTACTTTCTGAACGTGGAAATTATCCTGTCGAAAAGAAATCAATGCGCCAGTGGTTTATGCGTATCACAGCGTATGCAGATAGATTGCTCGATGGGCTTGGTGGACTCACATGGCCAGAGCATATCAAGGAAATACAAAAAAATTGGATTGGAAAATCAGTAGATGATAATGGTGTAGCGACATACACAATGCGCGATGCTATTTTTGCACGTCAACGATATTGGGGAGAACCGATTCCACTCATGCATAAAAATGGAACGATTATTCCGCTCGAAGAAAAGAAGCTTCCACTCACTCTGCCGAATGTAACATCATATGAACCCATTGGCACAGGTGAGTCTCCACTTGCTGGAGTTTCTGCATGGATGAAAGCAGGGTATGAGACAAATACAATGCCTGGATGGGCTGGGTCTTCATGGTATTTCCTGCGATATATGGATCCAAAGAATAAAAAAGCACTTGCTGATAAAAAAGCGCTCGCATACTGGCGTGACGTTGACGTATATATTGGTGGAGCAGAGCATGCGACGGGGCACCTCCTCTATGCTCGTTTTTGGCACATGTTTTTACATGATATTGGCGTTGTTCCGACAAAGGAACCATTCAAGCTTCTAAAAAACCAAGGACTTATTCTCGCATCAGATGGACGAAAAATGAGTAAACGATGGGGGAATGTAATCAATCCTGACGAGATTGTGAAAACATACGGCGCAGATACGCTCCGTGTGTATGAGATGTTTATGGGACCATTTGATCAGAGTTTACCGTGGAGTACTGAGAGTATTATTGGCTCACGTCGATTTATTGAAAAGATATGTCGTCTTGAAAGTAAAGTAGTTACGAAATATTCTATTGATTCAAAATCTATTGATAAGGCGGTACATAAAATAATTAAAAAAGTAACTGATGATATTGAAGGGTTTGCGTTTAATACTGCAATCTCTGCGATGATGGTATTTCTCAATGATATGGAGAAGTCTCCTGAGATATCAAAAGATCATTTCAAAAAATTCCTTCAACTCGTTGCACCATTTGCCCCGCATATTGCAGAAGAACTTTGGTGTGAATTAGGTGAGAAAAAATCTATTCACATATCAGCATGGCCAAAATATGATGCTCGAAAAGTTGTCGATGAAGAGATTACGATTGCGGTTTCAGTGAATGGCAAGGTGCGCTCAGAAATCACTATCTCTCGAACTCTCGATGAAGAAGAAGTCAAAAAGTGTGCACTTGCTGACGCTAAAATTTTGCCATGGATAGAGGGTAAGGAAATCCGCCGTGTGATCTATGTCACAGGCCGACTTGTAAACATTGTTATCTAGTATTCTTGGGTACTTTTAGGTATAATTGATTCATTATTATTTGTTATACAAAAATCAATGGAATCAAAAAAGATAGAATTTTTTAATAGGCTCTCATTTATTACGCTCCTCTCGACAGTCTTTGTCTCACTTTTCTTTTTCATACCGTATGTACCAGTTACCCTTGGTGCAAGTAAGGGCTTCTTGCTCTCTATCGGTATGGCACTCTCTTTGTTTTTCTGGCTTATTGCTCGACTTGGTGAGGGTACATTTACATTCCCAAAAGACAAGATAATTCTCTCTGTTGCATTGATTGCTCTTGTGTTTTTGATTTCATCGTTCTTTTCTTTCTCTCATTACGTTTCTCTTTTTGGGAGTGGGTTTGAACTAGGAACATTTGGTTCACTACTGATTCTTTTTGTATTATTCTTTCTTTCTGCTCAGTATTTTCAAACAGAAAAAAGAATATGGTGGTTCCTAGGTTCTCTCTTTCTTGGTGCGTTTGTTCTCGCACTCTTTGAGATCGTTCATGTATTTTTCGGTGTAGACCGAATCTTCCCTGGAATGTTGAGTGGTATTTCATCAGGAAATCTTGTGGGTAACTGGAATGACTTCGCACTCTTTTTTGGATTGATAACACTGCTCTCTCTCTTTACGCTTGAATTTATTAAAACTCGTCCATTGTTCCGCGGAATGCATTATGTATTACTTGGACTCGGAATACTTTTCCTTATTGTGATTAATGTACCGCTCGTGTGGCTCATGGTGGGTATCTTTGCTGTTCTTATGTTTGTGTACAATATCTCACTCCAACAGGCAGATATCACTATTGTTGGTGACGGTAAAAAGAAATTCCCATTTCTTTCACTTTCTATTGTATTTATCTGTCTCGTATTTCTTGTTGGTAATAATTTGATTGGTTCATGGGTTTCTAAATATGTCACAATCTACAACCCAGACGTACGTCCATCAATAAGTTCAACACTACAAATTGCATATAAATCGTTTACACATAATCCAGCACTCGGTACTGGTCCAAATACTTTTTCTATTGATTGGTCACTTTGGCAACCAGAACAAATCAATCAAACAATATTTTGGAATACTGATTTCTCAACAGGATTTGGTTTGATTCCTACCTTTATTGCGACGACAGGTATTCTTGGCCTGCTCGTATGGATATTATTCTTTTTCTTCTATGTAAAAAACGGTATTCGTTCTGTAAAACTTGCACTCACTGATGCACTCTCAAACTACTTTATTGTTGGTACGCTCATGATTTCATTGTATTCATGGATTAGTCTTATTGTGTATTCACCTACGATTGTTATGGTGATGATTGCTTTTGCTTCAAGCGGGGTGCTCGTTGGGCTTCTTGTGTACAAGAAAGCAACACCAACAATGACTGTTTCTTTCTTGAGTGACCCTCGAAGTAGTTTCTTTGCGATTCTTGCTTTGATGGTATTTATGATGGGTACACTCTTTTTGACATATGTATATATCGAAAAGTTTACTTCACTCATGTATTTCTCTCGTGGGGTTAATCCATCAAATACCATGGAGTCACTTGTGAAATCAGAAAAAATGCTCTCAAATGCATTAACGCTTGATAAGAATGATCTCTACTATCGAACACTCTCTCAGGTGTATATTGCACAAATTGGCGCATTGATTGCTGATAAAAGTATTACGCAAGATACACTAAAGACAAGTGTCCAACAGCTTGTTACTCGTGCTGAAGGTACAGCGGGTCAGGCGGTAAGTCAAAATCCAAAGCAATATCTCAACTACATGAATCTTGGTAATGTGTACGCAGCACTTGTTCCTCTCGCTGTTACCAATAGTTACGAGAGTGCTGTGTCTGCATACACAAAAGCACACGAACTCGCTCCTCGTAATCCATCTGTCTATGTAGCACTTGCTCAACTTGAGATGGGTAATAAGAATAATACAGGAGCACGTGCATTTGCGAGACAAGCTCTTGATTTGAAGCAGAATTATACTGACGCTATCTTCCTTCTTGCTCAGATTGAAACAAATGAAGGTAATCTCTCTGGTGCAATTAAGCAAGCAGAATACGCTGCGACAATGAATCCAAATGATGCCACTGTGTATTTCCGCCTTGGTCTTCTCCGTTACAATGCAAGTGAATATACGAATGCCGTGAGTGCCTTTGAACGTGCAGTTATTTTGAACAATGAGTATCTCAATGCTCGATACTACCTCGGTCTTTCGTATCAAAAGGTTGGTCGTATTGCGGATGCAACAACACAATTTACAATTCTCAAGAATGTTCTCCCTGAGAGTCAGGAAGTTTCAGATGCACTTCGTAATGTAAATACTGTTGCACAGCCAGTTGCAACACCGACACAAACAAAGACTGCTACACCCAAAAAAGTAGCTGCTCCTATTAAAGAACAATAATCTTCACCATACGGTGCTATAGAACGGTGAAGCGAATTCTTACATTTTTAAATAAAGAATTTCATGGGGTAAATGAAGCCGCCTTATTATTGGGCGGTTTCGCATTTCTTTCTCAGCTTCTCGGTCTTGTACGTGATAGATCACTCGCTCACTATATCGGTGCTGGTCCCATGCTTGATGTGTATTACGCAGCATTTCGTATACCTGATTTCTTGTATATCTCAATCGCATCACTTGCTTCAATTACCGTATTGATGCCATTTCTTGTTGAAAAATTAAATGGCACACCAGAGGGTATTCATGAAGCAAAGCGTTTTATGAATACTATTTTTTCTGCATATATGCTGTTTATGGTCGGAATTAGTAGTATCCTTGCACTGTGTATGCCGTATCTTGTGTCGTATATTGCTCCTGGGTTTAGTGAATCACAACATGAAATGCTTGTAATGATGAGTCGCATTATGTTGCTTTCTCCTATTTGTATTGGACTTTCAAATCTCATTGGGACGATTACACAACTCTTTAAGAATTTTTTAGTATTCTCACTTTCCCCGATATTTTATAATCTCGGTATTATCTGTGGTGTTGTGTATCTTTATCCTCATTTTGGTTTATACGGTCTTGGATTCGGTGTTGTTATTGGTGCATTGCTTCACTTGTGTATTCAAATACCTGTTGTTGCTCGTCATGGCTTTTTGCCACGACCACGTATTCATATCCTTTGGAGTGAAGTATATAGCGTTATAAAATTATCACTCCCACGAACAATAGCACTCTCCGCAAATAGTTTTGCGTTTATTATATTAATCGCAATGGCATCACAAATTGGGGAAGGGTCTATTTCATTATTTACCTTTGCGTATAATCTTCAGTCTGTACCTGTTGGTATTATTGGTATTTCGTATTCAGTTGCAGCATTTCCGATATTAGTGAAATCATTTTCAATGAAAGATATGGATAATTTTATGGGGCATGTTATCTCTGCGGGGCGACAAATAATCTTCTGGTCGTTACCAGTACTCGCACTTTTAATTGTCCTTCGTGCTCAGATTGTCCGCGTGATTCTTGGTTCTGGTACATTCTCATGGGTAGATACACGTTTGACTGCGGCGTCAGTCGCACTTTTTGTTATGTCTCTCGTATCACAGGGGCTCGTGCTCCTTTTTGTACGAGGGTATTATGCTTCAGGAAATACCCGCAAGCCACTTTTTGTAAATGTATTTTCGTCAATTATGGTTGTTGTTTTTGGATACGTATTACTTTCACTTTTTGATGCATATCCTCGATTTTTGGAAATGCTTGAATCAATTCTTCGTGTTCGAGGAGTATCAGGGACACGAGTACTCGCACTTCCTCTTGCCTATACGATGGGGTCTCTTCTTAATTTCTTTTTAATTTGGGGTCTCTTTAAAAAAGATTTTTTCCATACAATTACCCGAGAGTTATGGATTACATTTTACCAAAGTGCAATTGCATCACTTGTTATGGGTATGACGGCGTATCTCTCACTTGGTATTCTTGATGATATTTTTACACTTCGAACGTTCCAAGGGGTCTTTTTACAAGGCTTCATCTCGGGTATTCTCGGTATTAGTTTTGGTGTTTTTGTGCTTTTTATGATGAAAAACAAAGAACTTGCTCTGGTTCTTAGTTCTCTTAAAAAGAAGTTCTGGAAAGGTCGTGTTGTCGCTCCTGAACAAAAGGGTCTCTAAATGCTTTTATTTTAAAGCTTTTTTTGCTAGGATAGGAGTGTAATTGATCCCGTTAGAAACCGCGGTCGCAGTTGACGGGATTAGAAAGTTTTTTACTTATATTTACTTATTTAATTTTGGAACGCGGTGTATTTATAATACTGACCGCGACCTGCTTCTAACGGGATGGATATACATAGAATTAGAAATTTCAGTATTATCGCGCATATTGACCACGGGAAAAGTACGCTTGCTGACCGTATGCTTGAAGTTACAGGTACGATTGAAAAACGTAAAATGAAAGATCAGGTTCTCGACTCTATGGAGCTTGAGCGGGAGCGAGGGATTACGATCAAAATGCAACCTGTTCGTATGATGTACGAATACAAGGGTCAGTCATATATTCTCAATCTTATCGACACACCAGGACATATCGACTTCTCATATGAGGTTTCTCGAGCACTTAAAGCTGTGGAAGGTTCTCTTCTGCTTGTTGATGCAACACAGGGTGTGCAAGCACAAACATTAACAACGCTTCAGCTTGCACGTGATTCTGGTCTTGTGATTATTCCTGTTATTTCAAAGGTTGATTCACCACTTGCTCGACCTGATGATGTCAAAATGGAAGTAGCGCTTCTTCTCGATAGTGATCCCGATTCTATCCTTATGGTTTCTGGTAAGACAGGGCAGGGTGTACCAGAACTTCTCGGTGAGATTATTGAACGCATTCCACCACCCAAAGAGGGCACTATTACAACAAGTACTGGAAGTGCTCTTGTTTTTGATTTTAAATATGACAACCACCGGGGAGTTATTGTGTATGTTCGTGTTGTTGAAGGGCAATTCCGTAAGGGGGAGTCACTACTTTTTGCAGTATCTGATGAAAAATTTATCTCTCTTGAAGTCGGTATTTTTGCACCAGAAGAAAAACCATGTGAATTTATTGGAGTAGGAGAGATTGGATATATTGTGACAGGAATCAAGAAGCCGGGTATTGCATCAGTTGGTGACACAATCACCTATGTAAAAAAACCACTTCCTGCACTTCCTGGATATATGAATCCAAAGCCTGTGGTGTGGGCATCTATCTATCCTGAGAGTCAAGATGATTTTATGGATTTAAAACAAGCTCTTTCTCGATTACGACTGAGTGACTCTTCATTCTCGTACGAAGAAGAAACGTCAGGATCGCTTGGGCGAGGTTTTCGATGTGGGTTCCTTGGGATGCTTCATCTTGAGATTGTAAGTGAACGTCTCTATCGAGAATTTGATCTTGCTCTTATTGTGACAATGCCTTCGATTACCTATCGAGTTATTTTGCGTAATGGAAAAGAAGAAGTCGTATACTCTCCACACATGTTTCCTAATGATGGTGACATCCAAACAGTTCTTGAGCCATGGATTCGAGTGCATATCATCACACCCTCTATCTATACCAGTTTTTTAATGCCATTTCTTTTTGATCATGAGGCTATTGTAGAAAAGACAGAAAACTTTGGAGATAATCGTGCCTCAATAGAACTCTCGATGCCTCTTCGTGAGTTGATGAGAGGGTTCTTTGATGATATGAAAAGTCTAACTTCTGGATATGCTTCTATTTCGTATGAAATGGATGAATACAAAGAGGCTGATGTTGTCCGTCTTGATATTATTGTAGGGGATGAATTGATGCCAGCATTTTGTCGTGTGGTGTCTCGACGACGCGTTGAAGAAGAAGCTCGAACACAGGTAGAAAAATTACAGAAAATTATTCCTCGACAACAGTTCGCATTCAAGATTCAAGGGAAAGCCTTGGGTCGTATTATCGCAAGTGAGGCAGTTTCGGCCTTTCGTAAAGATGTGCTTATGCATGGAAGTAAAGTAGTTGGCGGGGGAGATGTGAGTCGTAAAAAGAAACTTCTCGAGAAGCAAAAGAAAGGAAAGAAACGCATGCAGGCAAATGCAAAAATAAACATCTCAAATGAGGTGTTCTTGAAAATGATGAGAGGAAAGGATTCCTAGATTTATTGAAGTATTGGGAGATAGAGTAGAATCATACTCGCAATCACAACGATTGACACAATAGCAAATATCTTTTCTAGTCTGCGTTTATTTTTGTTGCTGAAAAACATGATATAATCATAGCAATAAATATGTATCAATTCAAGAAAAAACAAGAACATACATTTTGGCATTCTCCTCTTGCGCTTATTATCTTATGTGGCGTTGTAGTTTTGTTTGGTTTTAATGTTACCGATCTTTTAGCAAAAGAACGAGAAACAAACAAAAAGAAAGTCTTGGCCCTAGAAGAGATTGAGACTCTCAAGGGACGACAAGCATCTCTTGAGTCAGATATTGCTCGGTTGCATACTGATGTCGGAGTTGAAGATGCGATTCGTGAGAAATATCAGGTTGTAAAAGAGGGCGAGAAGATGGTATTGATTGTTGATAAAATAGAAGAAAAAAATAGTACAGTGCTCGATGATGAGGGTCATGGTTTTTGGGCTTTTGTAAAACGAATTTTTAGATAGCATTGCGGAATTAGTTTAGTGGTAGAACTGGTGCTTCCCAAGCATCGGGCAGGAGTTCGATTCTCCTATTCCGCACAAAATATGGTTTTTTGTGCGGAATAACACACAAACTGCTTTGTGTGTACGAGAATCGAAAGACTTTTCCGTACGAGACCTCCTGTTGTAGACAGGAGGAGCGAGGTGGAAAAGTACCTGGCTAGGTACTAGCCGATTCTCCTATCCCGCACAAGAGTATACTAGGCAAGGTGTTTCTTTGTGATATAATAGAATTCTATTTATCAATAATCCCGCGTTTTGCGGTGCACACACTATGAATACTGTCACTATATACAGCACACCAACTTGTCATTTCTGTCATATGGCAAAAGATTTCTTTAAAGAAAAGAATATCTCATATCAAGAATTTAATGTTGCAGAAGATCATGCAAAACGACAGGAAATGGTAGAAAAAAGTGGTCAGATGGGCGTACCCGTTATTCAGGTTAATGATTCAATTATTGTTGGTTTCAATAAGCCAAAACTTGTTGAATTGCTCGGAATCACAGAGTAGCGTTTACTATATAAATACCGTATTATAAAAGCACCAGAAATGGTGCTTTTATGTGATATGCCCTTGTAGCCCCGACGCTACTGTCGGGGAGCCGACAGAATCGTCGGCTTTCAATGGACCCCAGTAGCAGAGCATAGCTCGCTACGGGGCAAGTAGAACAGTTCCGCCGTGCCCCGTAGTATGTCTCTGTAGTTCAATGGATACCTGCCCGCCAGTGCCTATGCCCCTGTAGTTCAACGGATAGAACAGTCCCGTCCTAAGGGATAGACAGAAGTTCAATTCTTCTCGGGGGCACAGGCTTTGGCAGGCGGGGAACAGTTCCGTCCTAAGGAATAGATGCAGGTTCGATTCCTGCCAGAGACACAAAAATTAGAGACATTACTACTGGGGTCCTAAGGAATAGATCCCCGTTCGATTCGGAGTGAGGGCACAGTTTCATCCCGTTTGCCTGAAGGGGTAGATGCAAAGAAAGGGTCTTTTATTTGCTATAAAATATGCTATAATCGATTTTAATGGACCCAGAAACCAAACAAGCCCTAAAGGAAGAAGTAGAGCTTTCTCGCTCAAATAACGAGATGCTACAGAAGCTTGTTCGATATCAAAAATGGAACCAGATTTATCGTGCAGTATACTGGGGGATTATTATTTTCTCTTCAGTCGGTGCGTATTATTTTATCGAACCATATCTTTCTAGTTTTGTGAATATATCAGGTGACGTAAGTCATATAAATGATATTACTAAAACGCTAGGAGGACAAAATCAACAGCAACAGATAAAAGATTGGATGCAGTTGTTGGGTAATTAAAAATAAAATCACAATGCTCGGGTAGCTCAGTTGGTAGAGCGCTCCCCTGAAGAGGGATAGGTCACCAGTTCAACTCTGGTCCCGAGCACAATAATAAAAAACACTCATGTGAGTGTTTTTTATTATTGTGCTCGGGAATTACTGAGTATGCAGTAATAAGAGTTGAAAAGCGCAGGTATATCGCTTAGCGATACCGAGCTGGGGTCGAGAGTACTTATGAGCCTGCCTGCGGTAGGCGGGCAGAGCGAATTAGTAACTCGTGACCAAATCTGGTCCTCGGCACCAGAACTAAAAAATCCCCTTAAGGGGATTTTTTAGTTAGATTGATTTAATCTTAAGTGTTGTCTTTTTGTCTTTGTTTACCTTTGGAAGTTTGATTGTGAGAAGTCCGTGTTTTTCAACTGCTTCAGCTTCTTCGGGGTCAATTTCTTCGGGAAGGGAGATTGTACGAGAGAATGAACCCCAGTATAATTCTTGAACAAAATAATCTTCTTCATTGATTGCTTTGTTCTCTTCACGTTTTCCTCGAATCGTAATCATATCTCGAGTAATACTAATCGTGAGATTTTCTGGTTGTACTCCAGCAACCATCGTGTTGATGATGATATCATTTGCCGTCTGGTATACATCGACAGTGAGCTGGGCTTCTTCGTCTTCTTCCCAGTGTGAATCTTTTTTGGGTTCTTTTTCGATAAGTTCACTTTCTCCTTTGTCTGCTTTTGTCGGAAGGGTTATCTTTTTGTGAGCAGTCGAGAGTCCTGCTGTTCCTATTGGTTCTTCTTCGAGTTTCATGCTACCCGTCAGTCGTTCCAAGAATGATTTCTTTTTTAACATAAAATAATGTGCGTTATGACATTGAATCAGCACTGCTCATACGCTTTAGTTTTTCGAATATAAGAATATTAATAATCGCGACGACCCACAAAAATCCAAACACTGAGAGAAAGTTTTCACCGCTTCCTTTCATTATAAAAAAATTAAAGATACTATGCAACACGATTGCACACAAAAGACCAAAGAAAAGATAGAGACTACGATATCGTTGTGTGTAGAAGGAGAGTCCAAGTGCGCTTCCAATCATAGCACTTGCGATAGCATGGAGAAGTGTCGATCCAAGGAATCTCAAGTTTCCTGTCATCATACCGACAATTGTACCGCTCGTTTCAAGTGGCTGTATGAGATAGAGGACATTTTCAAATGCAGCAAATCCAAGTGCCACTGCAATAAAATACATAGGGTAATCAATCGGTCTATCGAGATTACTGTTGCCAAATACGATAAGTGCGACACCGATGAGTTTGAGGATTTCTTCGATACTTGCCCACGCAATAATCTGCATGGTTCGTTCACTGAGATAGGGAAGTGAAAGTTTCTCGAGCCAGATTGCTCCAATAACCATAATCCCACCAATAACAAAACAAAGCGCAATGAGACCTCGTGGTTCGGGGTCATCTGTATCATCTTCACCTTTGAGCCAAAACCATAGCCATAAAATCGCAGGTACTGCGCCACCTAAAATAGCGTACAGTAATGTTTCTGGATTTTTAAAGAGTGCTTCCATGTGGCCACTTTGTTACGATGAGTAATTGCTTGTCGCGGGCAGGAAGCAATGACCAGAGTTCTTCGGTAACGAACGGCATAAAAGGATGGAGTGTGGTGATGGTCTTGCTGAGTGTGTCGAGGAGGAAGTGTGCGCGGGATAGTTTCATTTCTTCATCTGTACCTGTGAGAATCGTTTTACTTTCTTCGATAATCACATCAGCAAGTCGTGTCCACGCGTATTGGTAGATTTTTTCACCAGCAAGATAGAATTTGTATTCTGTCATTTCTTTGGTGATTGTTGTAAACAATTCATCTCGCTCAGCGATGAGTGCCTTGTCTGTATCGGTGTAGAGAGAAAATTCTGGGTCGTTTGTCATACCTTCTGTCGAAGAGAGAATGAATCGTGTGATGTTCCAAAGTTTGTTTGCAAAATTTTTGTATGCCTTGATCTTATCTTCGCTCATCTTGCTATCGTTGCCTGGACCTGTGCCAATGATAAGTGACATACGAAGTGCATCGGTGCCGTATTTTTCTATCATGTCGAGTGGGTCGATGATGTTACCGAGAGACTTACTCATTTTGCGTCCTTGTGCGTCGCGTACGAGTCCATGGAGATAGACAGTTTTAAATGGAATATCTCCGACGAGGTATTGTGACATGAGAATCATACGTGCCACCCAGAAGAAGAGGATATCGTATCCTGTTTCGAGAATTGTTGTTGGATGATATGTTTTGAAATCGGAAGTTTCTTCTGGCCATCCGAGAGTTGAGAATGTCCAAAGTCCAGATGAAAACCATGTATCAAGTGTGTCTTCATCTTGAATCCAACCTTCACCTTCGGGTGCTTCAATTCCACAATATATTTCCTCACCAAGATACCAAACAGGAATGCGGTGCCCATACCAAATCTGACGAGAAATACACCAATCACGGAGATTTTCGATCCAATGACGATACACTTTGTTGAAACGATCGGGAATAATAGAAAGAGAACCATTTAGAACTGGCTCAAGCATGAGTTCTTTTAGGGTTTTTTCTCCACGGAGGGCTATTGGCTTGTTTACATTGATAAACCATTGCAATTTTGGAAGGGGTTCAATCACCGCACCTGAACGTTCAGCCGTAGAAACATTTTGTGTAATATCTTCTTCTTTTTCGAGAAGTCCCTCAGTGCGAAGCCATGCTACAATCACTTCACGTGCTTCATTCGTTTTCTTTCCGAGTAAATTTTCTCCACCAACAGTCATCTTGGCATATTCATTGATAACTTGTTTTGTTGGTAGGTTATGACGAGTGGCGATATCTGCATCTATTTGACTGTGGGCTGGGGTGACACCGAGCGCGCCAGTACCGAATTCTTTTTCTACTGATTCATCAGCGATAATTTTGATGTGAATAGGAACACCACAAAATACTTCATCGTATTCGCGTCCGATAAAATCCGCATATCGTTCATCTGTCGGGTGTACTGCGACAGCGACATCGCCGACTTTTGTTTCGGGTCGAGTTGTTGAGATAGAGATAGGAAAGTCCTTGCCGTATTTAAATGTGTAGAGTTTTGATTTTCGTTCTTCGTACACTATTTCATCATCAGAAATAACTGTCTGACCTTTTGGGTCCCAGTTTACAACTCGGTGTCCTCGGTAAATGAGCCCATCATCGTACATTTTCTTGAATGCCGTGCGAACAGCGAGTGAACGTTTCTCATCAAGTGTAAATGCTTCACGTGACCAGTTGACAGATGCACCCATTTTCTTTACTTGGTTTACGATTGTGTCATGACTTTCTTGTGCAAATGCTTTGACGCGTTTTAGGAATTCTTCACGACCAAGGTCGCTTTTTCGTTTGCCTTCTTCTTTTTCAATTAATTTTTCAACTTTTGATTGTGTCGCAATGGCCGCGTGGTCAGTACCAGGGAGCCAGAGTGTGCGTTTGCCTTGCATGCGCGCAAAGCGAACCATGATGTCTTCGATGACGAGCATAGATGCGTGGCCTGTATGAAGTGTGCCGGTTACATTTGGTGGGGGGAGAACGATTGAGAACGGTTCAGCATCGGGTGAGGTTATTCCTTTCTCAATACATACATCAGGATTGAAAAATCCGCTCTCTTGCCAGAGCGAATAGATACGGTCTTCGGTTGATTTCGGATCGTACGGTTTGAGAAGTTTCGGGTCGATATTTGGCTCTTTGTATTCGCTATTCATATAGAAAATATAGCATTTTAGGAAAAATTTATCTTATTGACATTTTAGTACATTAATGATATAATTTAATCAATTAAATTTAAATTCGTTATTTATGACAAAAGAATCAAGGGTTTTTTGGTGTCTTGTTACAGCACTAGGGGCATCGTTTAATTTTACTTCGTTCTATTTTGATCAGTCGAAGTTCAGCCTCTTTTTGGGAATTTTTTGTATATTAAGTTTCTTTTACTATCTTTTTGAAAAAACAAGTTAATTTAAAGATTTAGGTTCCCGTTGGCGCGTAAGGTGTCCGAATTAATTCGGACACCTTTTTTGTTTTTCTTTTGAGATGCGAAATATCCAGCGATGGCAATCATGAGTGCATTGTCGGTGCTTAGTCCTTTTGCAGGGAAGTGGGCTGTTACTTTTGGTGATATTTTTTTGAGTGTTGCCTTGAGTATTTTCTGTAAATACGTATTTCCAGAGACTCCACCACCAACGATAAGTGTGCGTGCTTTGTATTTTTCGAGAGCGCGAAGTGTTTTTGAAACGAGTACTTCAATACTTGCGTCTTCGAATTCACGAGCGATTTCGGATTTCATTTTCTCTGTGAGTGGAGTATTGCTTGCCTGCCGGACAGGCAGGTCACGAATATAATAAAGAATAGCAGTTTTCAAACCTGAAAATGAAAAATCAAAATCTTTCGAATGAATCATCGGACGGGGGAATGTGAGTTTTGAAATTTTGTTTTCCTTACGCTCCTCTTGTGCGAGATGCGATATCGCTGGTCCACCAGGATATGGAAGCCCGAGCATGCGTGCGACTTTATCAAATGCTTCACCGACTGCATCATCACGAGTCTGCCCAATGAGTTTGTATTTTCCGATATCTTGCGCAAGTACGAGTTCGGTGTGTCCACCTGAGACAAGCAGTGAAAGCGCAGGGAAAAGCGTATTCTTTTTCTTCCATGTGAATGTTTTTCCTTTACTTGGGAGGATAGAGAGAATATGACCCTCCATGTGATTCACAGGAACAACTGGCACACCAAGCGTTTTTGCTAATTCTTCTGCAAAGGTGATTCCCACCCAGAGTGCAGGCTCAAGTCCAGGGCCAACGGTGACTGCGATGAGATCAATCTTCGGATTCTTTGCTTTGCGCATCGCTTGTTCGTAGACCGGTCCGATATTTTTTATATGTTCACGTTTTGCCATTGCAGGAAAAACACCACCATAGTTGGTGTGAATCGGTTGAGATTGTACAACGTGTGAATGTGTCGTAAAAGACACGCCAGTTTTACTTGGCTTCGCTTCGAGAACTGCGACACACGTGTCATCACAACTTGTTTCAATAGCTAGGATTTTCATATGATTGGATATTACCAGAAAAGGTTTATTTTGACTATATGGTGTATATATGTTATTTTAATGCTAAATTAAATATATACATATGAATACTATTATATATCCCAACACAAAAGTTATTATTTTTTGTGGACCTTCGGGTTCAGGTAAAACTACTCTTGCAAGAATGATGTTAGTACTTTTCCCTCGTCTTTCGTTTTCAGTCAGTGCTACAACTCGTAAGATTCGTGATGGTGAAAAAGAAGGGGTTGATTATTTCTTTATGACACGAGAAGAATTTCTCGAGAGGATTCGTAATGGTGAGTTTCTTGAATATGAAGAAAATCACGGTGAGTTCTACGGAACACTTGCTTCAGAAGTTGCACGACTCGGGCATGAAGGAAAAATCGTTGTATTTGATGTTGATGTTCGCGGTGCATTAAATCTAAAGAAAAAGTTTGGTAAAAATGCATTATCGATTTTTATTCATGTAGTTCTTCCTGTGCTTCGTGAGAGATTACATCTTCGTGCTTCTGAGACAGAAGATCAAATAAGAAAGAGACTTGAGACTGCAGTACAAGAACAAATGTATGCCGAAAATCAACTCATTGATCATGTGATTGAAAATATGATTCTCGAAGATGCAGCGAAAGAGATAAAAGAAATAGTTCTTTCATTTTTATCAGAGACAACGTAAATATTTAAAAAAGAAAGGCAATGCCTTTCTTTTTTGTTTTTTGCTGTGATAGAGTATGAGAAGATATGAAGAATCTTTCGGATTGTATCGCTCGTATATCATATCGTGCATCACGTCCTATTGATGATGTGCGTGTATCTTCTGTGGTGATTTCTTCTCGAGAATGTATACCTTCGAGTATTTTTATTGCACTTGCGGGAAATATGGTTGATGGACATACTTTTATTGCTGATGCAATTAGTAGGGGTGCAACTGTTATTGTGCACGAGCACGATCTTCCTTCGTATGATGATTCTGTTGTCTATGTAAAGGTTGCTGATAGCCATGCGTCTGCTGGGTATATTGCACAGGCATTTTATGGGCACCCTACAGAGAAAATGCGTGTCATTGGTGTAACTGGTACAAATGGTAAGACGACGATAGTGACGCTCTTGTATCAATTATTCCGCATGCTTGGATATCGAGTTGGTATGATGGGGACCGTTTCAAATATGATACATGATCAAGTGTACGAGGCTGTACGTACAACACCAGACCCAATAACCCTTGCATCACTTCTTTCTCGAATGGTTGAGGATGGGTGTACTCATTGTTTTATGGAAGTAAGTTCTCATGCAGTTTCTGAAAAGCGTATTAGTGGTATGAAATTTGCGGGTGGGGTATTTACAAATCTTACTCGCGATCACTTGGATTATCATCATACATTTGAAGCGTATCGTGACGCAAAAAAATCTTTTTTTGATATGTTGCCAGAGGGTGCGTTTGTACTTTCAAACAAAGATGACTCAAATGGGGAATATATGCTTGCCGGTACCAAGGCACACAAACATTTTTATGCAATAAGAAATCAAGCTGAGTTTACTCAAAAACTTGAGACAAAACTTATTGGTGAGTTTAATGCATACAATACGCTCGCTCTCTATGCTACCGCAGTTTTGCTCGACGAAGATGGTGAAAAAATAAAAGAAATAATCAAAAATCTTGAACCTGTTCGTGGGCGATTTGAATACGTAAAAAGTACAAATGGAATACTGGGAATTGTTGATTACGCACATACTCCTGATGCACTCGAGAATGTACTTCGAACAATAGGAGGTATGAAAGAAAATGGCAAAGTTATTTCTGTCTTTGGATGCGGAGGTGATAGAGACAAAGGTAAGCGCCCACTTATGGCACGTATTGGGTATGAGATGAGTGATATTGTTATTTTTACGTCAGATAATCCTCGAAGCGAGACGGTAGAGAGTATCTTAGAAGATATGAAAAAGGGTATTGTGGGGCTTCCAGAAGATACAGTACATGTTATTTCTGACCGTAGGGATGCAATCCGATTCGCATGCGCGCGTGCACAAACAGGGGATTATATCCTTGTTGCAGGTAAAGGTCACGAAACATACCAAGATATACAAGGGGTAAAAACTCATTTTGACGATAGGGAAGAATTACAAAACTGTTTTATTCTTTCGGGGAAATAATTTTTCTACAAGAGGTGGTACTTCGGGAATAATACCTCCAAGGTCTCCTGAGGTAACAAGGAGAATAATATCATCACCCTCTGTGTGTTTTTGTATGAGGTTGAGACCTTCTTCTTTATTTCGAAAAGGGAATACACGAGGATGATGTTCACTTATTTTCTCTACGATTTCCTCGAGAGAGAGGTTTTCTTGTGTGTGTGCTCCATGTGTTGGTGGGTCAAAGACAAGTACGGTATGTGCAGGAGAAAAGATGTGTGAATACCAAGAAAGTGCACCTCTATTTCTCCAACTAAATGTATGAGGCTCAAAAACAGTTACAATTTTTTTTGATGGATAGTGAAGTGTCAGTGCATCAAAGAGGGATGTGAGTTTTGCATGAGATGAACCAAATCCTTCAAATACAATCACTGATGAATCACTTTCTTTTCTATCAAGTCGCCCTTCGACACCTTTAAAGGTTCGAACACCATGTATGATCTCTTCTTTAGTGAGAAGTTTTTTTTCGAGAAGAAGCGCAACACACCCAACGATATTTTCCATATTGTGTGACCCGAGAAGCGTTGTTGTGATTTCGATACACGGAGTTCCTCGGTGATATATCATAAATGATGATAGTTCACCATATGAAATATCTTCTGCGTACCAATCTGTTCGTGTATCTGAAAGTGAATACGTGACGATACGAGTTCTTGTATGAGTGAGGATTTCGTCCATATGCGCTCCCGTTCCACAGGCAATAATACAGTCATCTTCTTTTGGGAGCGTAACGAGTTTTTTAAATGGTGCGAGATATGATTCGAGTGTTGGAAAGATGTTGATGTGGTCGTGTTCTCCTGACGTGAGGAGTATTGTACGTGGATTATAGTAGAGGAATTTTGATGTCGGGTCCCAATTTGATGAAGGGTATTCATCTCCTTCAAGTACAAAAATATCACTTGTTCCGATATGTGCACTCTCGGTGAATCCATATGGAGTTGCCCCAATAAAGTATGAAGGGTCTTTACCTGCACTCCGCAAGTACCAACTAATAAGTGCAGTGCACGTTGATTTACCAAAACTTCCTGCTACGACAATATTGTGTGTTTGAGCGGTGAGTTCATTAATAATTTCAGGGAATGATTTTACAGGTATCGTTCCAGAGAATGCAATATGTACTTCTTCGTTTGATTCGGGTGTGAGCTTGGCGTGTTTACCAATAATAATCATTTCTGCGTCAGCGGGGATATTCTGTGATGCATACCCTTTTGTAAATGTAATTCCGTGTAGGGTGAGATAGCTGTACATGGGATCATAAAATCCTTCATCGCTACCTGATATCGTATATCCTTGTGATTTCAAAAGTACCGCAAGTCCTGCCATGCCCTTTCCGCAAATACCAATAAGGTGTGCTTTTTTCATGGTTGTATTGTATCGTATGTTTCTCTTTCTGTGCAATAAAAAAGCGTACAGACATTTGTCTGTACGCTTTTTCGTAATTGTACGATTGTTTACGAACGTTTGTGTGCAATAAATACACCATTTCGTTTTGGAATCTCACACTCTTTTTTCATGTTGTGTGCACGAGCATTACTCCAATACTTGTAATTACCATCATGGTCAATGTCACTGTATGTGTCGATGCCATCATGGTGAATCGTGTGTGGATCAATACCGTACGCTTCAAACTGGTGTTTGATAATCGACTTGAGTGAAAGGTACGGTTTCCCATCTTGGTTTCTGGGGTTGGTGTTTTCTCCGTATGTTTGATCAAGGTGGGCGAGTAATCGCTTGTTTGTATCCCCATACTGGGGATGCAAGGGATCAAATACATAATGAGGTGAATCAATACCACAGGTGATGATAATCTCAAGGTGTCCACGATTGTGTTTTGGAAGGTGTGCCATCATCGCATCAACAACGCTCTTGTGTGGTCGTTCTTCGTGTCGTGGGCGTTCTATACCGAGCACGAGTGATTTGTCGAGAAGTGACCAGAGTCCAGCATGTGCTGCAATCAAGATGTCGTGACGTGTATCACAGACAACAATAGTAGGGCAGTCCGCAGATGCAACAAAGAAACCAGCGCCTCTCGGTACAACAACACCATCAGCATTTTTTCCGCGCTAAATAGTAATGTCTCTTTCGATAAGGAAGCGTTTTTTGAGTTCACCGGGATGGCATACAATTCCATTGAAAAGTGTTGGTTTTGGGGCGTAGATTCTGTTTACCGCATACTTTTGGGCAAGGTTTCGTAACATAATCCTTCGGTGATCATCTGGAGTTTTGAGAATTTCTGTCTCAGAGATTTTCCAGTCATGAGGTTGAGTAAGATGTTCAACTGCAATGTTTTTAGAGTGAGCTACTCCAACGGATTGATCTTTTGAGTGTACCAATTGATCTTTTGAATGTACCATAGGTTTAAGGGATTTTTTGAGAGTATAGCTCCTCTGTGGCATAAGGTCAATCGGTATCTATAGTAGGGATACGGGGGTATCATGCTATACTTTATCTATATGGAACAAACACAAAAGACATCTTTTATTAATGCTCGGTTACTTATCGCACTTGCGATTATTATTAGTACAGGTATCGGTGCGTATACGTTTTACCGTATTCGTTCACTCGACGATTCTTTGTCTGTGACTGGCTCTGCTACAAAGACAGTTGTATCTGATCATGTAAAATGGGTTGGTGGTATCACTCGTGTTGCCAAAGTAAGTACACTCAAAACTGGATATGCAGATATGGCACGTGACCTCGAACACGTAAAAGCATTTCTTAAAGAAAAAGGTATTGCAGATCAAGATATCGTTATCTCTCCGGTGTTTATGGATCAGAATTATGATCAACCACAGGGTGCAGAACGTTCATATACACTCCGACAGATGATCGATGTTAACTCATCAGACGTAAAAGGTATTGCAGATATTGCTAAAAATATCCAACCACTTATCGAGAAAAATGTTGTCTTTTCAACACAGTCACTCGAATATACCTATTCAAAACTTCCAGAAGAACGCGTAGCGATGCTCGCTGATGCACTCGCTGATGCAAAAGCTCGTGCCTCGACACTCGCGTCATCGACAGGGAAGCGTGTTGGTCAACTCAAAAATGCATCATCTGGTGTTGTGCAGGTTATGTCTGCGCATAGTACCGATGTCTCAGATTATGGTATGTACGATACATCAAAAATCGAAAAGAATATCATGCTTACCGTAAAGGCTTCATTTACTCTCGAATAATGACACTATGAAGACGTATTGGCATAGTCTTTCAATTCTCTTTGTATTTCTATGTGTACTGTGTGCATCACAAGCACAGGCGTCTTCGACTGGATTTATTCCAGGACAAATCTGGTATTCAAAAGACACTCTCGTTGCTGGTGATACCGTAAAAATCTATACCGTTGTGTGGAATGCCAATCCAGAACCAATCAATGTTCGTGTTGAATTTTACGACAAAACAACAGTCCTTGGAACTCGCGATGTTGTACTTGAAAAAGAGCAATTAAAAGATGTTTCTGTTTCGTGGAATGTCACCGCGGGTGATCATGTTATTTCTGCAAAGATTACCTCATCAACGATTACAACTGCAGGGAAAAAAGAATCAGTTATTCTTGATAATCGGACGACAGCTGAAGATGTCAAATTCGTCCCCGCAGGAGGGAGTGCTTCTGTGCGTGAGACTGCACCGTCTCTTGATATGGCGTCATCTCAATTTTTCCACAATGTAGAGACTGCACTTAACGATGCTATTCCTTCATCTGTCAGACTTCCTGTGTCTCGTTTCTTTTCTCGGGTAGAAGCATTTCGTCTCGATACGTACGCATCTGTTCAGAAAAAAATAAAAGAGACAGAAAAGAAAATAGATGTGCTCTCTGAGAAAAAAAATCCTTCAGGTACAGATAAGCCCATCGCACAAATAACATTAATTTTACTGATGGTATGTCGTTTTTGTCTTTCGACGCAATTTGTGTTTTATATTGTATCCGCACTCTTTATTTTTATCGTACTTCGTTTTCTGTATCGTATGATACGAAACAAAGAGGAATAGCGTCGTCGCTGACTATATTTTCGTGTGTGCTTCGGGTATACTACACGATATGAAGCGTGCCTTTTTTGATATTATTCTCTGCATCGGTCTTTTTGCACTCCCTTGGTATGCCACCGCTATCCTTGCTATTATTGGCATGTTTTTATTTGATCGTTTTTATGAATACCTTGGTATTGCTGTTTTTGTCTACGCACTCTATGGAGTCGAGGGTCTCGGGTGGTTTTCTGACCCATTGTGGTACAGTGTGAGCGTTCTTGCATTGTATCTTGGTTTGCAAGAATTGAGACGGTCTATTATTTTCTATACATCATGAAATTTTTTAAGAAAAGAAATCGAACACACCATGAAATTAATCCTGATGAGATTTTTCTCGATTCGACAAATCTTCCTAATTTTAATGTGCAACAATTTGAAGGTCGCATCGAACAAGCAATACCAAAGCGTTCAATTGTATTTCTCGGTTTATTTTTTGCGAGTGTTGCGTGTATTTTTCTTTGGAAACTTGGCTCGCTTCAGTTAGTCAAAGGTGAGTATTATTTTAAAAAGAGTGAAAACAATACATTGGTGAGACAGCCTATTTTTGCTGATCGTGGTCTTATCTATGATCGTACTGGTACGCTTCTTGCGTGGAATATTTGGAATCCTTCTGATATTAATAAATTTTCTTCACCGATTCGTGCCTATATCAAAGACCCTGGTTTTAGTTTACTCCTAGGGTATGTCAGTCCTCCCGCAAAAGATTCATCTGGACGATACTGGCAAGATATTTTTATTGGACGTGATGGTGTTGAAAAAGCGTACAATGATATGCTCACTGGTATCAATGGTATGCGTATCACAGAAACAGATGTAGCGGGGGATATTCAATCTGAAAATATTGTTTCGCCTCCACAGCAAGGCAAGACGCTCACACTTGCTGTCGATGCACGAATACAGAAAAAGATGCATGATTCCATCTCTTCTATGGCACATAGTTCATCGTTCTCTGGTGGTTCGGGTATTATCATGGATGCGTGGACAGGAGAGATTCTGACAATGGTGAGCTATCCAGAATACAATGCAAATATTCTCTCTGAACGAACTGACAAGAAAACAATCAGTGGGTATTTTTCTGATAAACGAAAAGTCTTTTTGAATCGTTCTATTTCTGGTTTGTACACACCGGGGTCTATCGTGAAGCCATTTTTTGCGTATGGTGCACTTGCTGAAGATATTATTAGTCCACTCAAGCGTATTCTTGCAAATGGAACATTATCAATTCCAAATCCGTATTTTCCAGATAAAGTTTCTATTTTCAAAGACCACGATGTCTTTGGATATGTAGACATGCGAAAAGCAATTGCCGTATCATCTGACATTTATTTCTATCAAATCGGTGGAGGGTATCAAGACCAGAAAGGTCTCGGTATTCTGAAGATTGATATGTATTCAAAGTTATTTGGTATTGGAGATAAGACCGGAATAGATCTCGGTGGAGAAAAAGCAGGGATTATCCCAACACCGGAATGGAAAGCACAGACATTTAAAGGTGAACCATGGCGTGTTGGTGATACGTATAACACTTCAATCGGACAATATGGATTTCAGGTGACGCCAATTCAAATGGCTCGTGCGGTAGCTGGTATTGCAACTGATGGAATATTACCGACACCGCATGTATTACACAATGATAAAGTTTATGCTTCAAAGGTTACTCAGATTTCTATCGATAGTGCAAAGATGAAGATTGTAAAAGAGGGTATGCGTGATGTTGTTACCGAAGGGACAGGTAAAGCACTCAATATTCCAGGACTAGAAGTCGCAGCAAAGTCGGGTACTGCACAGGTTGGGTATGGTAATACTAATACAAACTCATGGATAGTCGGATTCTTTCCATATGAAAAACCACGATATGTATTTGTCGTACTTATGGAACGTGGTCCCAAGTCTGCGTCGGGAAATGCGACACGTGTTATGGCTGAAGTTCTTGATTATATGAGACTATACACACCTGAATATGTCAAGTAAGTTTCTTTGACTTATGACCCCTAAAAACGTATAATCGGCGTATATAAAATAATATATATCTGTATGGATCAGACAAGTTATATAACTGAAGAAAAGAAACAAGCACTTCTCGAAGAGCTTAAAACCCTAAAGACGGTAAAGCGAAAGGAGATTATTGAGGCGCTCGAGGCAGCCAAGGCTCTTGGTGATTTGTCTGAAAATGCAGAATATCATCAGGCTCGAGAAGATCAGGGTAAAACAGAAGATCGTATTAATCAGATTGAATACATCTTGCAATCTGCAGTTGTTGTAAAAAGACATCACAGTACAAAGGTTGAGATTGGAACAACAGTCTCTGTTCGCAAGGAAGGTTCAAAAGACACCACAACATACAGTATTGTTGGTGCTGAAGAAGCAGACATGGCTCAAAATAAAATTTCTCACAAATCACCACTCGGTGAAGCTATTTTTGGTAAATCAAAAGGTGACGTTGTATCTATCTCAACTCCAAAAGGTCTAGTCAAATACACACTCGTTGATATACAATAGAGCCTATGGCATCACTTGAAGAATTACGACAGGCTCGTCTCGAAAAAATAAATATATTGCAAAATGCAGGAATGAATCCATTTACTGCATCTTCATTTCGTACACATACGATTCGTGAAGTAATTGAGGGTTTCGACTTGCTTGCGCCTGCTGGTACTTCGGTAACACTTGCTGGTCGTGTGACTACAATCCGCGGACAAGGTGCACTTATCTTTTTTAATTTTACTGATGGCACGGCGCTCTTTCAGGGTCTCGTGAAAAAAGGTGATCTTTCTGATGAGCAGTTTGAACTTTTTCGCGATACCGTAGATGGTGCGGATTTTGTCGAGGTAACAGGTACACTTTTTACTACAAAGACAGAACAACAAACCCTCGCTGTGACAAGCTGGAGAATGCTTACCAAAGCTCTCGCACCATTACCAGACAAATGGAATGGACTTCAAGATATCGAGGAACGTTTTCGTAAGCGTTATTTAGATATTTTTACAAGTGATGATTTACGTGAGATGTTCGAAAAGAAATCACGGTTCTGGGAAGTCACACGTTCATTTATGAAATCACACGGTTTTCTTGAGGTAGAAACACCAACACTCGAAGTTACGACAGGTGGTGCAGAAGCGAATCCATTCAAAACTCATCATAAGGATTTTGATATTAATGTATTTCTCCGTATTTCTATTGGTGAACTCTGGCAGAAACGTCTTATGTCTGCAGGGTTTCCAAAAACATTTGAAATTGGACGTGCGTATCGCAATGAAGGCAGTAGCCCTGAACATATTCAAGAATTTACGAATATGGAATTCTATATGGCATACGCTAACTATAAAGATGGTATGAAGCTCGCCCAGGAACTCTATACTACGATTGCACTCGAAGTATTCGGTACAACAAAATTCACCACTCGTGGGCATAGTTTTGATTTTGCTGATGAATGGAAAATCGTTGATTATCGAAATGAAGTTCTCGCGCAGACAGGTGTCGATGTTCTTTCTGCAGATGAAAAAGAAATGGCGCACAAGCTCGATGAACTTGGTGTAAAATACGATGGTAACAATCGCGAACGATTGATGGATACACTTTGGAAATATTGTCGGAAGAATATCAGTGGTCCAGCATTTCTCGTGCATCATCCGAAAATTGTGTCTCCGCTCGCAAAAGCATGTGAAGATAATCCCGACCTTACTGAACGATTCCAAGTAATTATTGCGGGGAGTGAAATAGGTAATGGATTCTCTGAGCTCAATGACCCAATAGATCAACGTGAGCGATTTGAAGCCCAACAATCATTGATCGATCGTGGAGACGATGAGGCAATGATGCCCGAATGGGAATTTGTAGAGATGCTTGAACACGGTATGCCTCCGACATGTGGTTTTGGATTTGGAGAACGTCTCTTTGCGTTTCTTGTAGATAAGCCGATTCGTGAGACACAACTCTTTCCACTCATGAAGCCGAAAGAGAATAATTAGAATACAAAAGATAAGAGCCCCGTACATGCGTACGGGGCTCTTGTTTTAGTTGATGAGTAAATTTGTGTAGTGTTCAATACGCTTATCCATGTGTTCGCGAGCTTTGAGTTCTTCTTGGATGTGTTCGCGTACACGGTGTTTAAATACAGGCTTAGTAAAGAAATCTTTTACATGAATAGGGTGTGTTTTTTTTGTGAGCAAAAGACACACATACCGTCTCATATCTTCTTTAACAAGCGTGTACAACACCTCGATTTCAGCACGTCTTGAAACTTTATCTTCAATTCCCATCTCTTTGAAAATAATACCAATGTACGTTCTGTTGCATGCTATGTCTGTTCCCATAACTGTACTCCTTTCGATTTTTTAAATCATACAATTTAATTATTTTTTTGTCCAATAATTCTCGGGTACTTATCCACATATCGAGTGGGGTTTTTGTTTGCGATGTGGGATGAAGTGGTTTATAATTAAAGCAGGTGGGATAAAGTGGTATTTCACAAAATGTGAAATACCACCCCGTTAAATCCGCAAAGCGGACTTTGCGAAGCAAAGATTTAACTGGGGTAATACAAGCTCTCACTTAAATCACTATGTTAATCGGAGAATACACACATACACTCGACGACAAGAATCGCATGTCATTGCCAGTTAAATTCCGCACTGCGATGGGGAAGCGTGTTGTGATTGCTCCAGGGCTTGATAATTGTCTCTCATTGTTTACACATAAAGAGTGGGAGAAGATATCAGAGAAACTCTCTGATTCATCAATGCTTGCAAGTGATAATCGAAGTTTTTCGCGATTTATGTTTGGTCAGGCACAGAGCCTCGATGTTGATTCAAACGGCCGAATATTAATCCCGGAAAATTTAAAAATTCGTTCAGGGCTTACCAGTAAAGTTGTGGTGATTGGTGTACAGAACCGCGCAGAAATCTGGAATGAAAAAGCATGGAACGATTATAAAAAAGTGGTTGAAAAGCAGGCTGACGCTCTTGCAGATAAATTAGGGCAAATAGGTGTTCTTTAATATGACTCATATTTCTGTACTTAAAAACGAGACTATCGACGGACTGGACATACACACCGGAGATATTATCGTTGACGGTACGCTTGGTGGCGGAGGTCACACGCGTGAGATCGTGATGCGTTTTGGCTCTACAGTGAAAGTCATTGGACTTGATCTCGATGCTGATGCGCTTCCTCGAGCAGAGAAGAATCTTGAAGGCTTGCAATCAGACGTTTCGTTCCATGTTGCTGGTTTTCAAGAGATAGATTCTGTGCTCGACTCACTCGATATTGTTCATGTGGATCGTATCATGCTTGATCTTGGAATTAGTTCATTTCAGCTTGAGGTTGCAGAGAGAGGATTTTCTTTCTTGAAAGACGAACCTCTTCTGATGACGATGAAAAAGAACCCAGATGAGAATGATATAACCGCATATACAATCGTCAATACATGGGAAGAGAAGACACTCGCTGATATCATCTACGGATTTGGTGAAGAGAAATATTCTCGGAAAATAGCCAAAGCGATTGTGACCGCACGAGATCTTGCTCCGATAACAACAACATTTGATCTCGTAGATATTATCGAAGGTGCTGTCGGCAAGGCCTATGCACGAATGCGAATTCACCCAGCGACACGAACCTTTCAGGCGTTGCGTATCGCTGCCAACAGGGAATTGCAAAACATTACCGATGGTATAGAAAAAGGATTCAATCGATTAAAGACTGGTGGACGAATGGCAATCATTACCTTCCACAGTCTCGAAGATAGAATCGTCAAACAAGCCTTTGTGTCGCTTCGAGACAATGAACGAGCAAAGATTATAACCAAAAAGCCGATTATCCCACGTGAAGATGAAGTACGAGATAATCCACGAGCACGAAGTGCAAAATTAAGAATAGTAGAAAAAATATGACAAAACTTACCACACTTACATCACATATACGAAAAGATTCACAAACACAAAAAGTCGTGTTCCGTATTCTCGTAGGGCTTATTGCCGTATTGTGCATTGTATACCTCTATCTTATTTCATCTATTACATTTAATATTGTTGCTCGTAAATCACTTGAAACAACAATTCGAGGTATCGGAAGTACGATTAGTGACCTCGAATTGTCATATATTGCCCGTGCAAATATGATTGATAAATCATATGCACTCTCTCTCGGATTTGTCGAAACAAAACATAATATGTTCGCACAACGAGATACGTCTCGTGTTGCCGTACGGTAAATGAAAACACCATTGTTCCAGCAACGAATACGAATTATTTCTATTCTTTTTTTTCTGGGTGCATTGGTGCTCGTAACAAAATTATTTTTCCTTCAAATCCTCAATACTGATATGTATGCGGAGAAGGCTGATCGTCAATACGCATCTCCATCAGGGGATGTATTTGATCGTGGTTCAATATTTTTCTCGCGTAAAGATGGTACGCTCGTCGCTGCTGCGACAGTATCATCAGGATTCAAGCTCGCACTCAAACCAAAAGATATTGTTGACGTAGAGGGGACGTATACGCTTCTTGCTCCATATATTTCGATGCCACGTGACGTATTTATCGCAAAAGCTTCAAAGAAGGATGATCCCTATGAAGAGATTGCCCAGCGTTTAAACAAAGAGCAAGCAGATGCGATTAGTGCGCTCGGACTCCCTGGAGTGTCACTTTTTAAAGACAAGTGGCGTTTTTACCCAGGCGAAACATTAGCATCACATACGCTTGGTTTCCTCGCATATAAAGATACAGACAGAGTCGGTCAATACGGACTTGAACGCTATTACGAAAAGACACTTTCAAAACCTAAAAATGAAGCCTACGTAAACTTTTTTGCAGAAGTATTTTCAAATATTCGAGATACATTTTCTGAGGAAAGTGCACATGGTGATATTGTGACGACCATAGAGCCTTCTACTGCACACACACTTGAATCAGAACTTCGTGGTGCAAAAGAGAAATGGAATGCCGACGAAGCATGGGGAATTATTATGAATCCTCAAACGGGAGAAATCTATGCGATATCTGGTGTTCCTGATTTTGATGTGAATACATTCAATACCGTTGATGATCCTCGTGTGTATCGAAATGCATTTGTTGAAAATGTTTTTGAATTTGGTTCGGTGATTAAACCGCTTGTGATGGCAGCCGCACTCGATACTGGCGTAGTGACTCCTACGACAACGTATTTTGACTCTGGTGTAGTGACGGTAAACAAAAAGCAGATTATGAACTTCGATAAGCAAGCGCGCGGGACGGCATCTATGCAGACCGTTCTCGACCAATCACTCAATACAGGAATGGTCTTTGTTGAAAACAAACTCGGGCACGATCGTTTTCGCTCATATATGAAAGCGTACGGTATTGGAGAGAAGACAGGTGTTGATCTTCCAAACGAAACATCTGGTTTGATAAAAAATATTGAAAGTCCTCGTGATATCGAATACGCCAATGCCTCGTTCGGCCAAGGTATCGCACTGACTCCTATCGCTGCAGCTCGGGCATTTGCGGTGATTGCCAATGGTGGTAATCTCGTAACACCACACCTCGTAAAACAAATCCGCTACGATACAGGGCTTTCAAAGGTGATGGAGTATCCTCCTATAAAAACTGGTATTATTACCAAGGAGACGTCAGAGACCATCAGTCGTATGCTTGTCCATGTGTTTGAGTCATACGACAAGGGGAGTCATAAATTCGAACATTACAGTGTTGCGACAAAGACGGGTACCGCACAGGTAGCATTTGAAAACGGAAGAGGGTACTATACAGACCGTCACTTGCACTCATTCTTTGGATATTTCCCTGCGTATGACCCTCAATTCCTTGTGTTTATGTTTTTAAAGAATCCGAAAGGGGCAAAGTATGCATCACAGACATTGATTCCGCCATTCGTAAATATTACAAAGTTTCTCTTGAATTATTATGTTGTTCCACCTGACCGATAATATATGAAATCTATTCTCAAAAAAATCATCATTGCTATCATTACCTGGGAGGCTAAACTCGTGCTTCGTCGCTACAAGCCAAAGATTATTGCCGTGACAGGGTCTGTCGGTAAGACATCTACAAAAGACGCGCTTTTTGTTGTACTTTCTCAATTCAAAAAAGTCAGAAAAAGTGAAAAGAGTTTTAATAGTGAAATAGGACTTCCATTAACAATTCTTGGTGTACCAAATGGGTGGAATAATTTTTTTATTTGGTTTGAAAATATCGCACGAGGATTGTATTTAATTTTTAAGAAACATCCGTACCCAGAGTGGTTGATTCTCGAAGTTGGAGCAGGAAAGCCGGGTGATATTACAAGTGTTGCAAAATGGCTCGCACCTGATATTGTCGTTGTCACACGATTCCCTGATAAGCCAGTGCATGTAGAATTTTTTGGTACGACAGAGAAAATAATCGAAGAAAAAAGTGCACTTGCATTTGCCTTGAAAAAAGATGGTATCTTGGTACTCAATCATGATGACGAGAAAGTCTATGCACTTCACGAAAAGGCACACCGCCGAACTATTTCATACGGATTGGGTGAACACGCGACCTATCGAGCACTTCATCCAATGTATCTCGAGAATAAAGCGAGGGGTGGTATTTCTGTTCCACTTGGGTTGAATTTCAAATTAGAATATAGCGGAAACACATTTCCTGTTATGCTGCCGAAAATCATTGGTATGCACTATATTGGGTCAGTGCTCCCTGCACTTGCGGTTGCTCACGAGATAGGCTGTGACCTTCTCGCTTCAATACAAGCAATTGCTGACTATTCGACACCTCCAGGTCGTTTGTCACTGATTGAGGGTATTCATAATTCGATTATTATTGATGACACCTACAATGCGTCTCCTGTGGCTGTCGAGGCTGCGCTTGATACGCTTTCTGATATGCTTGGTAAACGTAAAATCGCAGTGCTCGGTGACATGCTTGAACTTGGAAAGTTCACCGAAGAAGCGCATCGGTCTATTGGATACCAAGTCGCCGAAGTCGCACATGTTTTGGTGCTTGTTGGACCACGGTCAAAATTTATTGGTAACGGTGCACTTGAAAAAGGATTTTCTAAAAAAGATGTATATCATTTTGATACCGCAGACAAGGCAGCTGAATTCCTCGTTGGTACGATTAAAAAAGGTGATATTGTACTACTCAAGGGTTCGCAGGGTGTTCGTTTGGAGCGTGCAACCGAAGCCCTAATGGCGCATCCTGAATTGAAAAACAAACTTCTCTGTCGTCAGGAAAAAGAATGGAAAGAGAGATAGAAAAAAGCACTCCATCTAGGGAGTGCTTTTTTGTGGCTACGCTTTTTCTGGTGTCGTTATGTGTCTCTTTTGAAACACAAGTATCAATGCACTGCTCCAGTAGAGTGTGCATATCACTGAAAGTACGATATCTTGGTTTCGTGCGAGTGCAAGACAGAGTGCGCTTAGTGATGACAAGAGAAAAAGAGATGCAATAATTCGTGTTTGTTTTACACGAGGTTGTTGGTTTCCATACAGATGCTTGAGGTAAGGTATACCTGCAGAGATATATACGATTGCTGTGACGAGAGCAAGAAGTAAGGGATTCTCTTCACCTTTTGTGTAGGACTCATGGAGTGATACAGGGCAGAGTATTGTCCAGAGCCCGATAAAGAGAAGCCGTGTTTTCTGTTCCCATATGATGAATTCTCTTAGGGATATGATCCAACCAATCATCACACACCAGATTGAGGTAATAAAAAGTACATTCATATTTGGATAATTATTTTTATATACTCTACGTCTTTTGTTTGTATCTGTCAAATATATCTGTGAATACAAAAAGCCCCGATGTGTATGCATCGGGGCTCGTCTTTTGCTTAGGATACCTGCCTACGGGTGGAATTTTTTTTGTTGCCTACTTGAAGCACTGCTTCGTGTAGGGTCGCATGGAGGTGGTCGTAGATTTTGAAAGCTTTTTTGTGGTCTTCTTTGAGATTCTTTTTTATTTCTTCACGCCCAGGGAATCCTCGTGCAATACCAACAGTCATTGTGATTTCCTCTTTGTTCTGTCCGCTTCGTACACCCCATCGTCCGAGTTCTCCGTATGTATCACGTGCGTATGGGCTTCCGTCCTTACGGGGATACAGAACATCTTCTTTTGGTAAGAAAAAAATAATTGATCCGAGGAATGCTGCTTTTTCGAGGTAGTACCGACCCCATTCTGTGTGACTTTCAAATTCAATTTGTTGTGCATCAGGTGAGGGGAATGATTGGTCAAAGATGTACTGATACTCAGAAAAAAGTTTGTCTGTTTTTTTGTAACGTCTTGGACAGATGATAATACAATCAGGGTCCATCGCTGCGAGTACGACAATAGCTTGTTCTTGCCAATTACCTCCGCCTTGGATAGGTCCAGCGAGAAAGTATACATTCTCGCGTGTAGTGTCGGGGATTTCAATCCCTGGTTGTGTAAGGTGTTCTTCGCGTGGAAGAATTAGTTTGATTCCGCTCATAGGTATATATTTTTTAATAACGATTTTTACTATTAAAGCATATATTTTATATACAGTCAATGAGTCTTGGTTTGTGTGGTTTGGTATACTTTTTGCATGAAAGGATACAAAGATAACATAGAAAAAATCACCGAAGAAAACACAGATTTTCGACGGGTATTATACACGGGCGCACATTGTCAGCTTGTCGCGATGTCATTACATCCACGCGAAGATATTGGTGTTGAAGTTCATGCAGAAAATGATCAATTTTTCCGTTTTGAAGGTGGGGAAGGGTTGGTTGTGATTGATGGCAATGAATATACTGTTTCCGATGGAGATGCTGTGATTGTGCCAGCGGGGGCCGAGCACAATGTGATCAATACTTCAGATAGTGAGATGCTCAAACTCTATACTATTTATTCTCCGGCGCATCACAAGGATGGAATCGTGCGGGCAACCAAGGAAGAAGCGTTTGCTAACGAGGCGGAATTTGACGGGGTAACGACGGAGTAGGGGCTTATTTTAAAACTCGCCGAAAGGCGAGTTTTGGGTAAAGACGTAAAAAGTTTCTGTTGGTGGGCCTTTAATAGATGGAACCTTTTGATTCCTTGCATTACAAGGTTATTCTATCCAGTTTTAGTAGATCTTATTGACCCTTCTCGAGAGTAGCTTTCTTTGTGTACAAATGAGGGTTTTGCTTCCTGTCTTGATCTAATAACCATTGAAATACTGCAACCACTCTATCATTTTCTTCTTTAGTCCAATTTTTAGGATTTCTTTTATCTTCTTGGTTCATAAAAAGTGACAAAAGTGACAGTGGTTGGGCTTGTGTCACTTTCTAAATATTTATTTATTGAGATCTACCTATTTCTTTTACAGTTTCAACTATACTGAATTGCATCTGCTGTTCTTGTTTATCCTTAAATATCCAGTACATCCAATCAAACACCATGGGGCACTTACTTCGATGCCTATAAATTTCATCTTGGTATGTTCGTGCTAAGGATGCAGGATTATTAATAACTTCTCCATTTATAATTCTTGATAGAGTGTCATTTAGGTTATCTTTTAAATCTGTTGAGCAACAATCGGAACCACGGTGTTCATTAATTTGTTTTATTATAAGCTCCATTAAAGGGATCATTGGTAGTAACACCCCGATCAAAAAGACTCCTATTGTTAAATTCAGAGCGGTCCCTACAATAATCAACCCTAAGGCTACTCCTGCAGACGATGCGTATAGAAAATTTAAATATTTCTTTCTAAGACTTGAATCCCACCAAACATTTGAGCGTTGACAAAGAAATCTTCCAATATTTAGATCTACCTTTGAAACATCAGGAGAATACCAATCAACTAACTGTAGAGCTTGGTAGTCCCGATTATTATTCTTTGAAAGAACTGACGCAATAATTTCTTTGTCTGGCTTTTTTCCTGTAACAATATTATTCCATGATAATTCTAGTACATTAGTGTCAAAAAGCTCCTGCACTTTTGACGCAGTTATTTTTTGCAAGCTTTCAAATTTTTGAAGTACTAAATTATCTAAAAGTAGATAAACTACCGCCATAATAGCAACGTATACGCTGATCTGAGAATCAAGAGATGTTAAGAATGGCCCTCCAATGGCGAGACAAACGGCCACCACTGTTCTCCAACCAAAAAGTTTTTTTGCTGAAGAATAAAGGTTTCTTTGCGTAAACAAAAACTCTAGCTGTGCTTCTTCATTTTGTTTTTTATTTATATTATTCATAATATTATTTAATAATAACTAGGAAATAAATCATTATAAACTTTATTCCACCAATAAATTGCCTTTTCAATGTCATTATTTGATTCAGCATTTCTTGCATTGTTTGAACGCCTGACAGCGTCATTTAATTTCTCTATAACTATTGCCTTATCAGTAAAACTTTTACATGCGACTATTGAACCAGATACCCCCATTGGGTCAGAAATGTCGCTGAGACCTGAAGATTTTAGTTGCTCAAAAATCGCATTAATATCAATTGAATAGAAAATGGAACTCTCTTTGTAAGCATAGTTTGAAACAAGTATCTCTAAATAAAATGATGATATTGGTACGTTATTATAATATTTCCAAGCTTTGATGAAGCGTATTAGAGGTTTAACTTTTTTCTTTAAATCCTCTTTATTATTAACCAAACTTACATAGGCATTATGTAATTCAGGATTTGCCCTCATCCACCCACTTGTTTGATTCGGAATATCATAAGTACTACATTCATTTTCTCTTTTAATAAAATCACAAGGAACAATTTCAGTGGTTTCAGAAGGACTATCACCAAAAGGAACCACAACGGCAGGAGTATCTATGTGTACTCCCGTATTAGGAAATCGAGCATCCAGTATGTTTTTTAATTCCCTAAGAGTTAAACTTGAATCATTTTTACGTCTAGAATTAGGAATACTAGCAAAGTAATCCACATCACTATAAAACGAAATACTCGTACCGTTACCAAATGATCCTGTACGAAAAAATCTCTTAAGTTCAAACTTATCTTTTAGACAAGCCTCTATTGATGCTCGATGGCTTTTTGCTTTGTCAGATTCTGTCCCTGTTGGTGTAAGCCATCCATGAAAAGTATTAAATGCTTCATCAATAGTCTTTGCCATAAATTTAGTCGAGATTATTACTTTCCTTACGATCAGGATTTGATACAGGTGTTGCCAAACCGTTTACTTTTCGGATGTGATAATCATTAAAATTTCCTTTTTTAATTTCCTGCACAAATTCTGTGCGGGTCATATTTTTCCCTGTTTTATCATCATGGAATTTTTGATTTCGACCTGATCCACTTTCACTTGTTACTCTGACTGATTTTGCCATATGTTTTAGTAAATTAACTTTTAATAATTCCGACAACCTTTCCACTTAATTGAAAATCATCACCCTCATGAATAAATATTGGTAGGTATTTTTCAGTTGAATCTGCTTCAAGAACGATTCGTTGATTTTCTTTCTCATACTTGTATCGCTTGATAGTTGCCATGCCGTCTATGACAGCGACAACAATATCTCCGTTCTTGTAGTTTTTGTAACCACTATCTATCAAAACAAAATCTCCACTTTCAATAGTATTCTTGTTGTCTACTTTTGCGAGATTCATACTTGAACCGTCTGCAATAACAGAGTAGAGATCTTTTTTGTTGTATGGCAACATAGAAGATGAAACTTTGAGATACTGCTGAATATTTTGCTCGGCAAATATAGTTGCAGGACCACAGTTTGCAGATCCAACAACAGGGAGCGAGAACACAGTATTAACGGTTGATTTCACCAGACCTCTTTTTACGGGTTTTATAACCCCTTGTTCAAGGTTCATTTGAATCATTCCAGCCTTTTCAAGCTGTTGTAAGTGGTATTTCACTATTTGCGGTTTGTCAGGCACGCCAATTTTATCGGCTATTGTTCTAAGGCTGTATGACCCAATGTTCGGATCAGTGTCTATGAGAGCTAAAAGCTGTTTCTGTTTGCTGTGCATACCTCCATTATAGCATACTTTTCAACTTGAAACAATATTTATTTGACATTTTTGACGGTACTAATATTGTTATGAAAAAAACTCTTGGGGTTATGTTGGAACGCTTCGCGTGCTAGGACAACGTGAGCCACACAGCTTCACAGAGACCGCGGGTACGCTTATCGAACCTTACAGGTTCAGTACACCTTTTCCATTCGCGAATACACTCACAAGGAAAAGGTTTTCGATTCTCTGACGTAAGTAAAGTAGTTTACTTACTTAGGGTCACAAATTTAAAACACCTAATAACCTAGGTGTTTTAAATTTGTGACCCTACAGAGAATCGAACTCTGATTCCATCCTTGAGAAGGATGTGTCCTAACCGTTAGACGATAGGGCCATATGTAACTCTTAAAACAAAACTGTATTCATCTCTCACCGTCATCCGATAGGGCCAATACGTTTGATACTTTGTAAAAATATCAAATTATGGGCCTCTTTACAAGGTCATATTTCCGCCTTAGAGGAGGGGAGTTTCCTTGCTTGACCATTGTATTTTTCTCTGTATGATAAAGAAAAAACATACATTCTTATGGTAAAGAAAATTATTTTCATCTGCGAGGATTCCTTGCCGGTGAATGCACCTGTTTCAATAATAGAGAATTTGATTCGCTTGTTGCGGAGCGGTAAGGATCCCCAAATGGTGCAAATGCCTGACTATATTGCACCTATTGTGATCCCACTTGTAACGTACGACAATCATCAATTTCTCAACAATGTTGTACGGAGCGCCCTTGGTACTTCGACTGAAAAGTTCACGTATTCTGTGCCAGATGGGGTAGACCGTATTTCTTTTGATAAGAAAGTTATCAGTACCTATGATACTCATTCGCATATTGTTCTTGTTTCTAAAGAACGAGATTCGTATGTGACAGAGCTTGCACACACACTTTCAGAAACGTACCACACTGCACAGATTGTTTGGTTCGATGAATTGTGTGCTTGCTATTTGAGGGAAAATGGTGTATCTTCATAAGTAGAGAGTATAGGCATACTTTTAGTTTTTTGGTTAACCCCGTGTTCACGTAATAGTGACACGGGGTTTTGTGTTATACTAGGGGTATTATTATAAACAATAAAGAGAGAATCATATGATGGCATTATATATTTTAGGGCGAATTATGTTTGGTGTGTACTTCCTTATTTCTGGAATCAATCACTTTAGAAATGCAGGAATGCTCACAGGGTATTCAGCAAGTAAAAAAGTTCCATATCCAAAACTCGCAGTGCTTTTCTCAGGAGCAATGCTTGTCGTGGGAGGTCTCGGATTTATTTTTGGATTCTTCATTGCAGAGTCATCAGTGCTTCTTATTTTGTTCCTCGTTCCGACTTCATTTATCATGCATGCATTTTGGAAAGTATCTGACCCGACACATCGTATGGGTGAGCAGATTAATTTCATGAAGAATCTTGCGTTGATTGGTGCGCTTCTCATGATGACATTGTTCTAGTTTTTTGTTCAAAATCCCGACCATATACGGTCGGGATTTTGTGTATTTCCTGTGCTATACTTGCTCTATATGGATACATACGGCACACTCTATATTGTTGCGACTCCAATAGGGAATCTCGAAGATATGACATTTCGCGCTATTCGAATTCTCAAAGAAGTTGATCTTATTTTATGTGAAGACACTCGCACGACATCGAAACTCTTGAATAAATACGATATCAAGAATAAGACGAGTAGTTATCATGCACACAGCACGACAGGCAAAGAATCAGCGATTATTCGTATGCTTGAAGAAGGCAAGAATATCGCCCTTGTATCTGATGCGGGGACACCGTGTATTTCAGACCCAGGAGTACTCCTCGTCTCGCACGTGCGTGAAGCATTTGGTGATCAAGCTCGAGTGGTACCAATACCAGGCCCGAGCGCACTCGTCTCTGCACTTTCAGCCAGTGGAATATCTGCTCCTGATTTTCTATTCCTTGGTTTTCTTCCACACAAAAAGGGGAGAGAGACTCTCTTCCGTGAGATAGCAGTATCGACTCGTCCTGTCGTATTCTATGAGTCTACACATCGTATTCTAAAGACACTTTCATCACTTCGAGAGCATACCCCAGGGCATCGAGTTATGCTTGCACGAGAACTAACCAAACAATTTGAACAATTTGTCAGCGGGACACCAGAAGAAATCGAATCATATTTTGCACAGCATCCCGAAAAACAAAAAGGCGAATTTGTCGTCATTGTGGCGCCAAAATAAATACGATATAATACATCTATATGAGAAAAGAACGCACACTGTTATTACTTGGAATCTGGGTTATGATACTTCCATTTTTGGGATTTCCTCAATCATGGAGAACTGTTTTCTTTGTGATCACAGGGTGTGCTTTGGTGTATCTTGCGTATCTTTTTTATAAAAGTACTCGGTCTCGTGTAGAGAAAAGCGAAGACCGTATGCATGTGTTTGTCGACAATATTACTAACGAATGATATATCTTTCATGATTTCATTTTCAAAGCGTACACGTATTGTTCTTTTATGCCTCGCAGGTGGTACCTGTGGGGCCGTTCTGTATTTTCAGGCACCGCGAATCTATAGTAATATTGAATACATTAATTCTGATGAAATTCCTCTCGAGGCTACACAGTCTGCATCATCGGCTACTCCTCTCGTCGAAGAATCACAGCTACCTGTACCTATCGTCAAACATATTCCTACACCAGAAAAAGTAAAAGCAGTCTATCTCTCGAGTTGGGTTGCAGGCTCTGCAAAATATCGTGAACCGATTATCGACATGATCGACAAAACAGAAATCAATGCAATCATTATCGATGTCAAAGACTCCACAGGGCGTATTAGTTTCCCTGTGTCAGATCCGAATCTCGCAAGTTTTGGAAGTGTCGAACGACGTATCGGAGATATCGATGGTCTCGTTGCTCGATTGCACGAAAAAGATATTTATCTCATTGCGCGTGTGGCAGTATTCCAAGACCCATTTTTGACACACAAGAAACCAGAATGGTCTGTTCGTAAAAAGAGTGATGGGGGTGTCTGGAAAGACCGCAAGGGTTTATCATTTCTTGATCCAACACAAAAAGAAGTATGGGACTATGCTGTCGCTATTGGACACGAAGCATACAACAGGGGATTTGATGAAATCAACTTTGAC
>JACCDJ010432384.1_pt1 | contig 57936 bp, 56 predicted proteins | sample 7444481 | NCBI WGS metagenome assembly JACCDJ01 (sample SAMN15323435, study PRJNA562643) | freshwater metagenome | isolation source: river surface water | place: USA:Blue River Watershed | collected 2017-08-15
CTAGCACGATCTCCGCCTCACGCAGCTTCCCGATGATGTCTTCCGGCTTGTGCTTCCTTGCCATTCCATTCCTCCTTCGTGGCCATTCCTAAAATAGAAATTGGGCCACTCAGAAGGGGGCAGATCAGCTATACGCTGGTGCCAGGGGCGATCGGGATCGTCATGGCCATGATCGGCAGCCTGCTGACCGCCCTGATCATGGCCCGTGAATACGAGCGTGGGACGATGGAAGGCCTGCTCTCTACTCCGATTTCGATCCCGGGCCTGGTACTGAGCAAGCTGCTGCCATACTATGTGCTGGGTTTGGCCTCGACCGCCATTTGCGTTGCGGTTGCCGTGCAGGGCTATGGCTTGCCCTTCCGGGGATCGTTGTTTGCTCTATTTCTCGTCGCCTCGGCATTCCTTGCGGCAGTCCTGGGGCAAGGCCTGCTGATTTCGGCCGGAACGAAGAACCAGTTTGTTTCGACCCAATTTGCCCTGCTGTCGGGCTTCCTGCCCTCGCTCTTGCTGTCGGGCTTTCTGTTTGAGATTGATTCCATGCCCCTGGGCATTCAGTGGCTGACCTATATCGTTCCCGCGCGATACTTGATCCCGCCGCTGCAAAGCGTGTTTCTGGTGGGGGATATCTGGTCGATGTTCCTCCCCAACATACTGGCGCTGCTTGGGTTTGGGATTTTCTTCTTCCTGCGGGTGACCCGCGCGATCAAGCGGCAAATCGCATGACCGGCGCCCTCGTGCGGATCCTGGCGATGGCCATGAAAGAACTCGCGGTCGTTCTGCGTGACCGGCGAGTGTTGACGACCCTGGTCGCGAGCCCCGTGATCCAGTTGGTACTCTTCGGGTTGGCTACGACGCTAGAGGTCAAGAACGTCAGGCTAGGGCTGGTCAATCGTGACAACGGACTGGCGTCCGAACAGTTTCTTGCCGCTGTGGCCGCAGCGCCCAATGTGGGAGGGATCGTTGTTTATCCCACCGAGAAGGCGCTCGGCCTGGCGATCGAACAGCGTGAAGTTCTGGGCGGCTTGATCCTGCCACCAGATCTTTCAGCGCGGATAGTACGGGGGGAAGAGGGACGGGTTGCGCTGCTTCTTGATGGGCGAAGAGTAAATGCATCTCAGATAGTTGCGGCATATATCGCAGAAATTGCGGGAACTGCTGGGATGGCATTGCGTCCTGGAGGAGCGCCGCCCACGGTCATTGCCCGTAACTGGTACAATCCAAACCTTGATTACAGTTGGTTTACTTTGCCGGGGATGGTTGCCGTGATCACGACGGTTCTGGTGCTGTCAGTGTCCGTCCAGGCAATTGCGCGAGAGCGGGAATTTGGAACCTATGACCAGTTGATGGCCTTGCCAATGCGGCACTGGGAAATCCTGGCGGGTAAGGCGGTTCCGGCATTCTTGGTGGGGTTGTTCAACGCATCATTCTACGTGGCCATGGTGGCACTTCTCTCCGATGTACCGTTTCACGGGGACTATCTGGCGATTGTAGGCGCAAGCCTGATGTTTAGCCTTGCTGTTACGGCGATCGGCTTAGCCATTTCAAGCGTTGCAGCGAGCCAGCAGCAGGCGTTCCTTGGCGGTTTTCTGGTGATCGTGCCCATGATCCTGCTTTCGGGCTATGCCAGCCCGATTGACGGAATGCCTGATTGGTTAAAGCCAGTCGCGGCGGTCGATCCGCTCAGTCATTTCCTCGCGGTGTGCCACGGCATTTTTTTAAAAGACATGCCGTTTGCTGTCGTCGTTGGGCACATATGGCCAATGTTCGTGGTGGCCAGCCTTGCACTGCTGGGGGCCAATGCACTGTTGAGAGGACGCGGGAATTGACGTGAATGAGGGCCCGAAGGTGCGGAAGAATAAAAGATTTCCTTTGCCAAGCGACTCCGCACTCGTTTAGATTAGTAAAAATAGCAGGTAACGTGATTTTACCTGGTGCAACGGGCGGGTTCAAGACGAGGGGTTTATGGATCGACTTGCAGCCGATCTTTCGGGTTCGCAAACCTCCGGTGCTCAGACCGTTGCGGCGGTTGTAGAGCCACCGAATAGAGCGGCCTCAGTTTTGCACCAGGCCCGGTTGCGCATGGCTATCCCTGATGAACTGTTCCGCCTTCAAGAGCTTGACGTTCTTTATAGTGAAGGTGAGGAAGCCCTTTGGACCTACATGCGTCCTGCCGGGCGACCCAGCTTCACCCCGCCAATGCTGCGGGATTTTGACCTCTGGCAGCGGCTGATATCTGCCCATTTCGGTCCCGAACGCGTGCCGCTCAAATACCTTGTACTTGGCAGCCGGGCTCCCGGGGTGTTCTGCTTCGGAGGCGATCTGGAACTGTTTGCCAGCCTGATCCGCGAAGGCAATCGCGATGGCTTGGTGGCCTATGGCTATCGGTGTGTCGAAATTCTTCACCGCAACATGCAAGCGCTGGACCTGCCGATCCTGACCATTGGGATGGTGCAAGGCCAGGCCTTGGGCGGCGGCTTCGAAGCCTTGCTTTCGTTTGACTATATCATTGCCGAGCGTGGGGCCTCGTTCGGGTTGCCAGAAGTGATGTTTGGGCTGTTCCCCGGTATGGGTGCCCACGCAATCCTCTCACGCCGCTTGGGCCAGGCCATCGCCGACCGGATCATCATGGGCAACGCGGTCTATTCGGCCGAAGCCATGTTTGAGATGGGGATTGTCCAGCAACTGGCCGAGCCTGGGGAGGGTGAGGCTGCTGTGCGCGATTTCATGGCCAAATCCAGTCGCCGCCACGCAGGTTTGGTTGGCGCCCGCCGTGCCAGTCGCCGGGTCAATCCTGTGTCACTCGCAGAACTGCGGGATGTCGTTGACCACTGGGCTGATGCTGCGCTTCAACTCCGCGAGCAAGATCTCAAGCTGATGCAGCGGCTGGCGGGGGCCCAATCCCGCTTGCCGCGCGCTGCTGCTTAACGCGAATCCACCAGCACGACCTCGCAGTCGCTCACCGCTTCGACGGTAATGCTGCTTTCGCCCGTGATCGCCACCCCATCTCGCGGCTGCGCTTCGATCCCGTTGACTCGGATCGATCCGGTTGGGGCGACCAAGTAGACATGGCGCTGCGCCTCGGTTGACCAGGAGGCGATTTCGCCCGCGGATAGGGTTGCCGCCGCAACCTTTGCATCGGCGCGGATGGGTAGAGCCTGGTCGGCTTCGGGCGTCCCGCTGGCAACGATTTCCCAGCGCCCGGCGCGCTCGCCGCGCGGAAATTCCCGCTGCCCCCAGCCAGGGGCTTCGCCCGCGCGGTCGGGCATGATCCAGATCTGGAACAGCGTGGTTGCTTGGTCCTCCAGGTTGTATTCGGCGTGGACGATGCCGGTCCCTGCGCTCATCACCTGAACATCGCCGGCACCGGTACGTCCCTTGTTGCCCAGGCTGTCTTGGTGCGTGATCGCTCCGGTGCGAACAAAGGTGACGATTTCCATGTCATTGTGTGGGTGGGGCGGAAAGCCACTACGCGGCGCGATCGTATCGTCATTCCACACACGGATGGCGCCCCAGCTCATCCTGGCCGGCTCGTGGTAGGACGCGAAGCTGAAATGGTGACGGGCATCAAGCCAGCCATGGTTTGCATGACCAAGGCTGGCAAAGGGGCGTACTTCGATCATCTGCGCTATCCACCTCGGCGGGGAGTTACCGCCGGAATTCTGGCTAAATGGGGCGGGCTAAGGCTAATTCAACCCTGTTCGCCGTGACCCAGCGCGAGGTAGTCGGCGCTCTGCATCTCCATCAGCCGGCTGACAGTGCGTTCGAATTCAAACCGTCCGTCGCCCGCAGCGTAGAGTTCGTCCGGCAAGGCGTCAGCCGTGGCCAATAACTTGACCTTTTGCTCATAGAGCGCATCGATCAAGGTCACGAAGCGCGCCGCCTCATTGCGGTTTTCCGGTCCCATGCGTGGAATGCCGACCACGATCACAGTGTGATAGGTTTGGGCTATGGCGAGGTAATCAGGCGCGCCACGTGCTTCGGCACAGAGGCGCTTGAAGCTGAATACGGCCACGCCCTTCAGGGTTTTTGGCACGTGCAGCTTGCGGCCGCCGCCGACATCGAGTTCGGCTGATGGAACATGCTCGGCATCTTCTGGTGGATAGTCCGTCAGGCGGAAGAAGGCTTCGCGGACCTGCGCCGTGGCCTTGTCGCCCAACGGAATGTGCCAGGTCGCCATGCCACCCAACCGCTCAAGGCGGTAATCAACCGGGCCATTCAGCGCCATGACGTCAAGCTCGCGCTCGATCAGGGCAATGAAGGGCAGGAAATGCTCTCGGTTCAGCCCATCCTTGTAAAGCTGGGTCGGTGCGCGGTTGGAAGTGGTGACGATCACCAGCCCGTGCTGCGTAATCAAGGCTGTGAACAGGCGGCTCATGATCATCGCGTCCGCGGAATTGTTCACGACCATTTCGTCGAAGGCGAGGACGCGCAGGCCCTTGGCAATGGCCGCGGCAACCGGGGGGATTGGATCACCCGCTTCGCTCTTCCGCGCATCGCGCAACCGGGCATGGACTTCCTGCATGAAGGCATGGAAGTGCACCCGCCGCTTGTCAGGGATCGCAAGGCTGTCGTGGAACAGGTCCATAAGCATCGACTTGCCACGTCCGACCCCGCCCCACAGGTAGAGGCCGCGCGGTGGGGGCGCTTTTCTGCCGAACAGCTTGCCCATCAGTCCGCCGGTTTGCGGGTGTTCAAGCGCCTTCTGCAGATCTGCAAGGCGGATCGCGGCCTCCCGTTGCTCCGGGTCGAGCCTAAGCTCCCCCGTTGCAACCAGCTGCTCATAGCGCGAGAGCAGGGCGGTCATTGACCCGATGGCTTGCGGACAATGCCCGAAAAGCTGGCGACGAGATGCTCATCGCCTTCACCCTGAACCACGGTGCCGCGCATGAAGACCAGGCGTTTGGTTTCGCGCATCACTTCGACAACGGCGTCGAGCGGCTTGTCGAGGGCTCCGGCGCCGATGAACTGGCTGGATAGCTCGAGGGTCACGGATCCCCCCGCGTTTCCATCCAGCAGCGTCCGCATCGCGGCGAATAGCGCGATGTCCACCAGGGCAAGTGTAACGGCGCCGTGGACCATATCGAGCAGGTTGGAATGCTTGCGCTCGGGAAACATGCGAACGCGGCAAGTCCGCGCACTTTCGGCGCGGACCAGCATGCGTCCCATTGTCTGGGCATTGAAACGGGAGTCGTCCGCCAGTTCCCAGCGATGCCAGCCGGGATTTTCGGGATCGGGTTCGTAGATGAAGCCGCGTTGATCGACCACTTAGACGTGGCGCTCTGCTTGCATCTTCTTGATCTCGGCGATCGCGCGCGCCGGTGAAAGTCCCTTCGGGCAGACATTGGCGCAGTTCATGATCGTGTGGCAGCGATAGAGCCGGAAGGGGTCTTCCAGTTCATCAAGCCGTTCGCCGGTCATTTCATCACGGCTGTCGGCCAGCCAGCGATAGGCTTGCAGCAGGATAGCCGGACCAAGGAATTTGTCGCTGTTCCACCAATAGCTGGGGCATGAGGTGCTGCAGCAGGCGCAAAGGATGCACTCGTAAAGCCCATCGAGCTTTTCACGCTGCTCTGGCGACTGGAGGCGCTCCTTGCCGGAAGGCGTGGTGCTGACAGTCTGCAGCCAGGGACGAATCGAGGCGTACTGGGCATAGAAGTGCGTGAAATCAGGAACCAGGTCCTTGATCACTTCCATGTGCGGCAGCGGAGTGATGCGGATGTCACCCTTCAGGTCTTCGATCGCCGTGGTGCAGGCCAGGCCGTTGCGACCGTTCATGTTCATCGCGCAGGATCCGCAGATCCCTTCGCGGCAAGAGCGGCGGAAGGTCAGCGAAGGATCCTGTTCGGACTTCATCTTGATCAGTGCATCAAGCACCATCGGTCCGCAGTTATCCAGATCAATCTCGAACGTGTCGTAACGCGGGTTTTCACCGCTGTCGGGATCGTAACGGTAAACGGTAAACTGCTTAACGCGGGCCGCGCCATCAGCCTTGTGATGCTGAGCCTTGCCCGTGATCTTGCTGTTTGCAGGAAGCGTGAAAGTGGCCATGTCGATCCCTGTCGCTGCGCGATCCCTAAATCGCTTTGGCTTCCCTCTAGCGATTCATCGCAAAGGAGCAAGCACCAGTGTGCAGCAAATCAGTTAACGGCGGCAAAGCCAACGAACTCAGTAATGGTCGCAGCGGCGGCCACGCCGATGACGGCAAGCGATCCAACAAGGATGGCGCGGATTGCAGAAGCGAGAAACTCCTCCCGGGCGAGCCAGGCTAACCCGACCGGGAGGAGCGATTGGGAAGGTTGCGACCCTGCTCCGACAGTGCCGTTCTGCAATGGGGCAGCAGCATTACCGGAAGGACCCTCCACAAACCCGCTGTGACCTGAAGCAGCGGAAGATAGAACCTGAATTTTTTCCCATGTTGGCGGGAAAGTTGCGGCAATCGTTTGCTCCAGGGCAAATTCCTGGCGGTAAAGCCGCGCCATTTCCCCGCGGGGAATACCACCCAAACGCGACCGGATAAGTTCGATGCGTTGATTTACAGCCGATTCGGAAATTCCAAGTAAACCCGCAATTTCCTTGCTCGTCCGGTTGTCGGCAACCAATGCCATGACTTCGCGCTGCTTGGCCGTCAGTTGCGGCAGCAGTACGAAATCATGCATGGGCCGAGTCTGACCTTCCATCGCGCCGGAGCATAGCATCCGCATTGCGGCGAGCAATCACGACAATGGATTGCAAGACGCAAAATCCACTAAAATTTAACAGCTTATCAGATTGTTGCGCTCGCAGCTTCGATGATTGCTGCGGCGAAGCCAGCGGGATCATCTTCCTGGATGAAGTGCCCGCCGCTCAATGTGCAATGCGGCATGCCGCGCGTTCCCGGTACCCGCTCAAGCCACAAGGCATCACCGCCACGCGTGATCGGATCTTTGTCCGAGAAGCAGCACAGGAACGGTTTTTCCCACTGCCGGAACACTTGCCAGGCGCGCAGCTGATCCGGCACTGCCACATTGCCTTTGAACGGCACCAAAGGCGGATAGGCGCGGGCCGCAGCCTTGCTTTCGCGGGTCGGGAAGGGGGCGTCATAGGCTGCAACCTCCGCCTCGGACAGCGGGCGCTTCGTCCCACGTTTGACGATCCTCCCAATTGGAAAGAGCGGACTATACTTCGCAAAGGCGCGCCAGATCGCAAAAGCGCGGGGCGGTTCCTGGCCATCGGGCAGGCCACCATTGGATAGAGCAACGGCAGCAAAGCGGTCCGGCATATCCGCAACCACCCGCAGGCCGATCAGGGAGCCCCAGTCCTGGCAGCCCAGAGTGATGTCCTTCAGATCCAGGGCCTCAACCCATTCGCCGATCCACGCCACCTGGCCTGCATAGGAATAGCTCTCGCGCCCTAGCGGCTTGTCAGACCGGCCAAAGCCGATCAGATCCGGTGCGATCACCCGGTACCCCTTCGCGGTCAGCAATGGGATCATATGCCGCCATAGGTAACACCAGGTCGGTTCGCCATGAAGCAGCAGGACCGGGCGGCCATCACGTGGCCCCTCATCGATGTAATGTAGCCGAAGCCCAGACTTCAGCGTGTGGTACTGCGGCGCATAGGGAAAATCTGGCAAGTCCTCGAAACGGGCATCTGGCGTGCGATAGACTTGCATTGTTACTTTTCCCCTCGACAGTTTCTGCCATCATGGCGGTGCAATTCCGGCATGGAAAGAGGGGGCGGCAATGGGAGTGCGCAATTGGTATGAGGAACACGTAGTACCACGCTTGATCCGGTGCGCCTGCTCTGGCCCGGCGATCATGAAGTTACGCGAAAAGGTCGTGCCGCTTGCAGGTGGAGCGGTTTTCGAACTGGGTTGTGGCGGAGGATTGAACCAGCACTTCTACGATGCCGGCCGAATCGATTCCTATGCCGGGATTGACCCTTCGGCCAAGGGGCTGGCGTTCGCGCGTGCCGCTGCGGAACGCAAAGGCTGGGCGCACGATATTCGCGCCGGGACGGGAGAGGCGATCCCCTTTGCCGATGAAAGCTTCGATTCGGTGGTCTGCACCTTTACGCTCTGCTCGGTTCAGGACCCGGTGCGGGTGCTGCACGAAATGCGCCGGGTGTTGAAGCCTGGCGGGCAGCTTCTGTTTGCCGAACATGGAGCCGCGCCAGACACCGGCGTTGCGCAATGGCAATCCCGGATTGAGCCGGTCTGGAAGCGGATTGCAGGGGGGTGCCATCTGACACGGCCGGTGGGTGCGGCCATCGGCTCAAGCGGGTTCACGCTACAGCCGCTGGGTGCCCAATATGCCCCAAAGGTGCCGCGTTTCGCAGGTTGGATGGAATGGGGTGTGGGGATTAAGGCCGGGTAGCTGCCGCCACCCGGCCTTTAAGACCCTTAGTTGCCGAAGGTTCGCTGCCACCAGCCGCGGCGCGGGGTGCCATCATCATCTTCGCCTTGCTGCACAGCAGCGCTGGGCTCAGCTTCGGAGGCCACGGCCTTCTTGCGGGTGCGCTTGGGCTTGGCTGGCGCTTCCTCGGCCGGAGCTTCCGGCGCGGCAGCGGCGGCTTCGGCTTCGACCGGAGCTTCGTCTGCCTTCTTCTTTCGGGTGCGTTTTGGCTTGGCGGCCGGCTCTTCGGCAGCAACCTCAACAGCGGCGACCGGCTCAGCCGGGATTTCGGCGGCCGGCTCTGCGGCGGCTGCCTTCTTGCGGGTCCGCTTGGGCTTGGCAGGGGCTGCTTCGGCCGGTTCAGCCTCGACGATTACGGGCTGGGCCGCTGGCTCAGCAGGCGCTTCGCCGGCTTCGTCAGCGGTGGCCTCGCCGTTTTCCTCGCGGTTGCCATTGCGGCCGCGACCACCCCGGCGGCGGCGACGGCGGCGCTTGCGCTGCTCATCGGTTTCGCCGGCAGGGCCGTCTTCGCGGTCCTGATCATCGCCTTCGGCGGCTTCTTCGCCTTCGTCGGACTCGCCGTTCTCAGCGCTTTCACCTTCTTCGCGATCACGGCCACCCCGGCGGCGACGACGACGACGGCGCTTGCCGCGGCCTTCGCCGTCCTCACGGCGGCCGCCGCGTTCGCGGCCTTCGTCTTCATCGCGATCTTCGTCTTCGTCCTCGTCATCGATGCCGGCGATGTCGTCATCGTCCTCAAGCGCGATCGGTTCGAACTTGGGCACGAATTCAGGGCGCGGACCAGACGAGGCAACGCGCATCTTCGCGCCTTCGTTCTCACCTTCCGGCAGTACCTCAACCCGCACGCCATAACGCTCTTCGATCTCGGCAAGATCGGCGCGCTTGGCATTGAGTAGGTAAACCGCCGCTTCGGTGCTGGCGAAGAGCGAGATGATCGAACCCTTGCCCTTGGCCGCTTCGTCTTCGATCAGGCGCAAGCCAGAGAGGCCTGCGCTTGAGGCGGTACGAACGAGGCCGGTGCCGTCACAATGCGGGCATTCACGGGTGGTGGCTTCGAGAACGCCAGTGCGCAGGCGCTGGCGGCTCATTTCCATCAGGCCGAAGCTGGAGATGCGGCCCACCTGGATCCGGGCGCGATCGTTCTTGAGCGCGTCCTTCATGGCCTTCTCGACCTTGCGGACGTTTGAGCCATATTCCATGTCGATGAAGTCGATCACAACCAGCCCTGCCATGTCGCGCAGGCGCAGCTGGCGGGCGATTTCACGCGCGGCTTCAAGGTTGGTGTTGAGGGCCGTCGCCTCGATCCCGTGCTCCTTGGTGGAGCGACCCGAGTTGATGTCGATCGAAACCAGCGCCTCGGTCGGGTTGATGACGATATAGCCGCCGCTCTTCAGCTGAACCACCGGATCGTACATCGCGGTCAGCTGGTCTTCGGCGCCATAGCGTTGGAACAGCGGTACCGGATCGGCATATTGCTTCACCCGCTTCGCGTGGCTTGGCATCAGCATCTTCATGAAGTCACGGGCCAGGCGATAGCCATGTTCGCCTTCGACCACGACTTCTTCGATTTCGCGATTATAGATGTCGCGGATCGCACGCTTGATCAGGTCGCTGTCCGAATGGATCAGCGCCGGGGCCGTGCTCTTTAGTGTGGTTTCGCGAATATCGTCCCACAGGCGGGCAAGGTAATCGAAGTCACGCTTGATTTCGGTCTTGGTGCGCTGCAGGCCCGCGGTCCGGACGATGCAGCCCATGGCCTTGGGCAGATCCATTTCCGCAATGATCGACTTCAGGCGCTTGCGGTCAGCGGCCGAGCTGATCTTGCGGCTAATGCCGCCGCCGTGGCTCGAATTCGGCATGAGGACGCAATAACGGCCGGCGAGGCTGAGATAGGTGGTGAGGGCTGCGCCCTTGTTGCCGCGTTCTTCCTTCACAACCTGGACCAGCAGCACCTGGCGGCGCTGGATCACGTCCTGGATCTTGTAGCGACGGCGCAGCGCCATGCGCTTGGCGCGGATTTCGTCAGCTTCCTTGGCCTTGCCGCGACCCTGGCCCTGACGGCGACGACCGCGACCGCGGCGACGGTCTTCGCTGCCTTCGGCTTCGGCGGCTTCTTCACCTTCGTGATCGAAGGCGTTGTCGATCTGACCGTCCTCGATCGTGGCGACTTCGTCCTTCTCGTCGGTGTCGACTTCGGTCACCCCGTGGTCGTCATCGCCGTGGAATGATTGATGAGAGGTCCCGGCAAGATCGTCCGCCAGGGTCTCGCCCAGCTCGTCATCGCCAACGAAGTCTTCCTCGCCCTCGGCAATGGCGCGCAGCGCGGCCTCTTCCTCGGCATGGGCGGCTTCTTCCGCCAGCAGGGCCTCGCGGTCCTCCTTGGGGATCTGGTAATAATCCGGGTGGATTTCGCTGAAGGCCAGGAAGCCGTGGCGGTTGCCACCGAAATCGACGAACGCCGCCTGCAGCGACGGTTCGACCCTGGTTACCTTGGCGAGATAGATGTTGCCCTTGATCTGCTTGTGTTCGGCAGATTCAAAGTCGAATTCCTCAATCCGGTTGCCCTTGAGCACCGCCACCCGGGTTTCTTCCTGGTGGCGCGCATCGATTAGCATGCGCATTGTCATTTATAACTCTCCGTGCGCGCCGGGCCTGGTCCGCCCGATAAGGGCCCGAACCGGCATGATCGGCGCGTTCTTGTACGAAACAACTGTTCACACGGGAGCGGATCCCGGCAAAGCGAACAGCAGTATGGGAATAGCCAGGGGCAATAATCCGCCCGGCGGCGTGTTGTGTGTCTGCGGTAACAAGATGGCGCAGTGACATTTCATGCGCCGGTTGTTGCACCGCAACGGCCACAGCCCGGGAGGGCAGGGTTTCGGCAGGCAACGAACCACTTCTCATTTCGGCATCAACCTGTGCATCCGGGCTTGGCCCGGGATTCATGGCAAGAACTGCCCGCGATTGGTTAACAAGTAGTGCCTGCTAGCAATACGAGTGAACCGCGCAGGGTCTCGCGCCGCATTCGCCTAGCACCAAGGATGGCTGGCGGCAAGGGCGGTGGCAGCAACCGTGATTGATCAACTGGCCCATTGCCCTTGAACTTTACCTTAGTTAGCTAGGCCCCATTATGCGGCGGGGCGCACTGATCTTTGGCCTATTTATCGGCCCTTTAGCGGTATTCTCTGCAATGGTGGCGGCTGATCGCACCTTTGGTGCTCCTGGCCGAGGCTGGGGCTATGTCGTCCAGCTCAACTTGCCTGGCGAAGATGCGCGTGCGGGGTTGCCCGTTGTTTTGGGGCCAGAAGATGCCAGCCGCCCATTGGTCGTTATCGATGCCGGGCACGGCGGCAAGGATCCCGGGGCCGGGATCGGCCAGCTTCGAGAGAAGGACCTGGTCCTGCGCCTTGCCCTGGCGCTTCGTGATGAACTGCTGCGTCAAGGCGGGGTTCGTGTGGCCCTGACGCGGGATGATGATCGTTACATTCTTTTGCCGGTCCGCCCCGACATTGCGCGGCGGCTGCAGGCAGATCTGTTCATCTCGATCCACGCTGACAGCACGGAGGTTGGCACCAGCGCTCGGGGAGCTACGGTCTATGTCCTTTCCGACCGGGGCAGCAACGAGGCGGCAGAGCGGATCGCCAAGCGCGAAAACGCCGCGGACGAAATCAATGGCATCCGCATCGCCGAGCAAAGTGACAATGTCGGGGCGATCCTGGTTGATCTGTCCCAGCGCGAAATGCAGGCCAAGTCAGAGGCGTTTGGTAGCCTGATCCTGCGCGAGGGGCGGGGGCGGCTGCCATTCCGCGAAGGCACCGTGCAATCGGCCGCCTTTGCCGTGCTCAAGGCGCCGGATGTCCCGTCGGTCCTGTTTGAAAGCGGCTACATCAACAACCCGGACGATGCCGCCCGGATCGCCTCGGCAGAAGGCCGTCGCGCCTTTGCCGAGGCAGTGGCCCGCGCCATTCGCGTTCATTTTGCTCGCGAAAGTGGGCAGGCGCCGGCCCTGTAACAGCTTGCCGCTGGCCTATCGCCGCTCCGCCATGCTAGGGGCCAACGCAAGATGAGCGAGCAAACCGAATCCATTCACCTGCGCATTCGGCGCGAAGCCGGAGGACTGCTCACCCGGCTCAAGGAGCATCAGGCCGGCCAGTGGTTCATGGCCAATTGGCAGTCCAGCCAGCGCTTCCGCCAGGTCGGCTACGGGCTTGCCGCGCTGGTGGTGCTTTATATGCTGCTGTGGGTTAGCGTTCTGCGGTCGCTACCGTCGGCAGAACGCTTGCTCAGCTATCAGCCACCGCTGCCGACCATGGTCCGCGGGGTGAACGGTGAAATCGTTTACAGCTATGCGCGTGAGCGGCGGGTTCAGCTACGCTTCGTCGATCTGCCCAAGCCACTGATTAACGCCTACCTGTCTGCGGAAGACAAGACATTCTGGAGCCATGGCGGCGTGGACATTACCGGTACGCTTGGTGCCGTGATCGATTATGCCAACCCGCTGCGCACCCGCCGGGCGGTGGGTGGTTCCACCATCACGCAGCAGGTCGCCAAGAACATCCTGATTGGGGATGAGTACTCGATTACCCGCAAGTTTAAGGAAATGATCCTGGCGCGCCGGATCGAGGGCGTGCTCGAAAAGGAGCAGATCCTCGAGCTTTATCTCAACGAAATTCCGCTCGGCCGGCAGTCTTTCGGTGTCCAGGCTGCGGCGCGGGCCTATTTCGGCAAGGACATCGGTGATCTCAAGCTGCACGAGGCTGCCTTCCTCGCGATCCTGCCCAAGGCACCGGAACGCTATGGGCGCGAGAAGTACCAGCAAATGGCGATCAACCGGCGCAATTATGTCCTCGATCAAATGGTCAGCAATGGCTGGGCGACCCCCGCACAGGCGGCAGAGGCCAAGGCCCAACCGCTTGGCCTGATCGCACGGCGATCGGAAAGTTTCGATCCGTCGGTCGGTTACTTCGTCGAGGACGTCCGCCGCGAACTGATCGACAAGTATGGCGAACAGTCCCAGGATGGCCCAAACAGCATTTATGGCGGCGGCCTCTGGGTCCGGACATCGCTTGACCCGCAGCTCCAGAAGGCAGCGCAGGACGCGCTGCGCACCGGTTTGCTTCGTTATCAGGCCGGGCGGGGCTGGGGCGGCCCGATCGCCAAGATCAAGGTCGATCCGGATGGCTGGCAGACCGAGCTGATCGCCGCCGGCAAGTCGGTAACCTTCCAGAACTGGCGGGTTGGGGTAGTGCTGTCCCGCGCGGGCAATCAGGCGACGATTGGCTTTACCGATGGCAGCAAGGCCCCCCTGGTTGCCTTGCCGGATTCGCTGCGTGCGGGCGACGTGATCGCAGCAGCGCCGAACGGCAATGCCTGGGCGGTCAAGAACGTTCCCGCAGTCTCGGGCGGCTTCGTGGCCATTGATCCCAATTCGGGCCGCGTCCTGGCGGTGCAGGGCGGATTTGATGCCGGGTTGGGTAGCTTCAACCGCGCCACCCAGGCGCAGCGCCAGCCTGGTTCGACGATCAAGCCGTTTGTCTACGCCACCGGCCTTGACAACGGCATGACCCCGGCAACTGAAGTGCTGGATGGCCAGTTCTGCGTCTATCAGGGGGCGCAGTTGGGGCAGAAGTGCTTCCGCAATTTTGACATGCGCGGAGCCGGCGGCACGCACACCATGCGCTGGGGGCTGGAGCAATCCCGCAACCTGATGACCGTGCGCATCGCCAACGACGCCGGGATGGACAACGTGTCGCGCCAGATCGACCGGGTAGGGATCGGCAAGTATCCGCCTTACCTGTCGTTTGCTTTGGGTGCGGGGGAAACGACGGTCCTCAAGATGGCCAATGCCTATGCCGCGCTGGCCAACAATGGCGTGCAATACACGCCAACGCTGATCGACTTTGTGCAGGATCGCAACGGCAAGGTTATCTGGCGGTCAGACACGCGGCGCTGCGAAAAGTGCCGCATGGCAGAATGGGATGGCAAGCCGATGCCGCGTCTGGCCAAGCGCGGAAAGCAAGTGATGGATCCGCGCACCGCCTTCCAGGTGATCCACATGCTTGAAGGCGTTGTGACCCGCGGCACGGCCACCGTGCTGCGCGATCTCAACCTCTCGCTGTTCGGCAAGACCGGGACTACGACCGGGCCGACAAACGTCTGGTTCGCGGGTGGCTCGCAGGATATCGTCGGTGCGGTCTACCTTGGCTATGACCAGCCGCGCTCCCTGGGCGGCTATGCCCAGGGCGGTTCGATTGCGGCCCCGATGTTCAAGCAGTTTATCCAGGAAAGCCGCAGCCGCTGGTTTGATCGCCCGTTTGTCGCTCCCGCAAACATTCACTGGGTTAAGATTGATCGCGTCAGCGGTAGCAAAGTCTTTGCTGGAAGCCCCACCGACGATCCCAAGTCATCAATCATCTGGGAAGCGTTCAAGGCTGATAGCGAGGTCCAGCGGACCACCCGTCAGGATGACCTGGCCAAACAGCGCGATGCGTTGATTGCCCAGATCCGACGTGGTTCGCAGGCGCGGTTGACCGAGACTGAAAGCAGTGAACCAGCTGCCCCGCAAATCACCGCCGACAGCGCGGTGACCATTCAATAAGACAGGAGCCGCAGCCATGACCTTTCGTCCCATGTTCGCCGCCGCCGTCGCCTTTTCGCTGGCTGCCCCGGCTGCCGCCAATCTGCCCGTTGGCGCCAATGCTCCGGTCTTTGCAACCCAGGGTGCCAAGGGCGGCAAGCCCTTTGCAATCAACCTGCGCGCCGCACTGAGCAAGGGGCCGCTGGTACTCTATTTCTATCCCAAGGCCTTCACCAAGGGCTGCACGCTGGAAGCCAAGGCATTTGCTGACGCCACGCCCGATTTTGCGGCTGCCGGGGCAACGGTGGTGGGGCTGTCGGCGGACGATCTGCCCACCTTGCAGAAGTTTTCGACCGAGGCCTGCCGCGATCAGTTTGCCGTGGCGATTGCTACGCCTGAAATCATCAAGGCCTACAAGGTCAATCTTCGCATTGCTGGCGTTTCGACCGGCCTGACCACCCGCACCAGCTATGTGATTGGCCAGGATGGCAAGGTTCGCTTCGTCCATTCGCAAATGGACTATAAGGATCACGTCCGCCTGACACTTGAAGCGGTGCAAAAGCTGCGCGCCGAGAAGCGTTAAGTCGCCGCGCCTTTACAATCATGAGCCGTTCGCTAAGCGGGCGGCCAACCGGGCCCTGTACCCGAAAATACGGAGTTGAAGTGCCATGCGTGCCGAAGGGCAGGCCCATATCGATCGGATCAACGCCGCGCTGGCCCTGGTCCGCAAGTTCCTGGACTGGGACCGCGCGTTGCGTCGGCTCGATGAACTTAACGCCCGGGTCGAGGATCCCAAGCTTTGGGACAGCCCCAAAGACGCCGAGGCGGTGATGAAGGAACGTCGCCGGCTTGAAGCGGCGATCGGCACGGTCAACGACATCTCGGCGCAAATGGCCGACGCCATCGAATTCGTCGAACTGGGCGAGATGGAGAATGACGAGGCGACCATCCAGGAAGGCCTCGATGCGCTGTGCAGGCTGGCGGATCGCGCCGACCAGGACAAGGTCCAGGCCTTGCTGGCGGGCGAGGCGGACGCCAACGATACCTACATCGAAATCCATGCGGGTGCTGGCGGCACGGAAAGCCAGGACTGGGCAGAGATGCTCTTCCGGATGTACACCCGTTGGGCCGAAAAGCGCGGATTCAAGGTTGATACGATCGAGTATCAGGCTGGCGAGCAGGCGGGGATCAAAAGCGCGACAATCCTGGTCAAGGGCGAGAATGCCTATGGCTATGCCAAGACCGAAAGCGGGGTTCACCGCCTGGTCCGGATCAGCCCCTATGACAGCTCGGCTCGGCGCCATACCAGCTTCAGCTCGGTCTGGGTCTTCCCGGTGATCGATGACAATTTCAGCATCGAGATCAACCCGGCCGACCTCAAGATCGATACCTATCGTGCCTCGGGTGCGGGCGGCCAGCACGTTAACACGACCGACTCGGCCGTACGCATCACCCACGTCCCCAGCGGGATCATCGTCGCCAGCCAGCAAGATCGCAGCCAGCACAAGAACCGCGAAATCTGTATGGGCATGCTGAAATCGCGCCTCTACGAAGAGGAAATGCGCAAGCGTGAAGAGGCCGCCAGTGCCGAACACTCTGCCAAGAGCGATATTGGCTGGGGCCATCAGATTCGTTCCTACGTTCTCCAGCCGTACCAGATGGTGAAGGACCTGCGCACCGGCGTGACCAGCCCAACCCCGTCCGACGTGCTGGATGGCGATGTGGATCAGTTCATGGCCGCGGCGCTGGCCCAGCGCGTCACCGGTGAAAAGGTTGACGTGGAGGATGACGATTGAGGCTGTTTGCGGCCTTGGCTGCGCTGACGCTGCTTTCAGCCTGCGGAGGCGAGAAGGACGCTGACCGCCCAGAGACATCGCGCGATTTCCCCAAGGCCTGGCGACCGGTTTCCGCCATCGGCAGTAACGAATTCGGAAACGAGGATCAGCGCGACAACCTTGGCGAAGCGGAAGTCGTCATGGACCTTGCGGTGATCAAGGCGGGTATGACCGTGGCCGACATCGGCGCGGGCGAGGGCTATTACACGGTCCGCCTGGCTGGACGGGTCGGGGCCAAGGGGCGCGTTCTGGCGCAAGATATCGATCCTGGCGCAATCCAGCGACTTGGCCAGCGGGTTGAACGCGAACGCCTGGATAATGTTTCGATCAAGACCGGCGCGCCGGATGATCCAAGGCTTCCGGCCAACAGCTTTGATCGGGTCTTCCTGGTACACATGTACCACGAAGTGACTGAACCTTATGCCTTCCTTTGGCGATTGCGTCCGGCGCTGCGCCAGGGCGGGCAGGTGATTGTTGTCGACGTTGATCGACCGACCGATCGCCACGGAATTCCGCCAAGCCTGCTGTTCTGTGAATTTCAGGCCGTGGGCTTTCGCCTGGCTGAATTTGTGCGTAGACCGGAACTCAACGGTTACTACGCACGGTTTGAAGCGCTTGGGCCGCGCCCCGAACCGGGGGCAATCAAGCCGTGTAATACGGCGCAGGGAAAGACTGGGAGCTAATGACGTTCAAGGGTTTGAAGCCGATCCTTTATGGTGGTCGCGAAGTTTGGCCGCTGGTTGAGGGCGGCAAGGGGGTCGCTGCAACCAATCACGCAAGCTCGGGCGCCTGGGCTGCCGCCGGCGGGATCGGCACAGTGAGCGCGGTCAATGCCGATAGCTATGACGCTGAAGGCAAGATCATTCCCCAGATCTACGATGCCCTGACCCGCAAGGAACGGCACGAACAGCTTATTCAGTATGGCATTTCCGGCGCGGTTGAACAGGTCCGCCGAGCCTACGAAATTTCCAACGGCAAGGGCGCGATCAACATCAACGTCCTGTGGGAAATGGGCGGGGCCCAGCAGATCCTTGAGGGCGTTCTGGAAAAGACCCGCGGCATGGTGACCGGCGTTACCTGCGGTGCGGGGATGCCCTATAAGCTCTCGGAAATCGCGGCCCGCTTTAACGTCAATTACCTGCCCATCGTCAGCTCGGCGCGGGCATTCCGTGCACTTTGGAAGCGGGCCTATCACAAGGTGGCCGAACTGATGGCTGCCGTGGTCTATGAAGATCCCTGGCTGGCGGGAGGGCACAACGGGCTTTCGAATGCCGAAGATCCGCTGAAGCCGGAAGATCCCTATCCGCGCGTCAAGGCGCTGCGCGACACCATGCGCGCGGAAGGTGTGCCGGATTCGGTGCCGATCGTGATGGCCGGCGGGGTCTGGTTCCTGCGTGAGTGGGAGAACTGGATCGACAATCCGGAACTGGGCAGCATCGCCTTCCAGTTCGGCACCCGTCCGCTGCTGACCGAGGAAAGCCCGATCCCGCAGGCATGGAAGGACCATCTGCGCACGCTTGAGCCGGGTGACGTGCTGCTGCACCGTTTCTCGCCGACGGGGTTCTATTCCTCGGCGGTCAAGAACCCGTTCCTGCGTAAGCTTGAGACCCGCAGCGAGCGCCAGATCCCCTATTCGAAGGTTGAGGCGGGCGAACACACCGTCCAGCTCGACGTGGGTGTCCGCGGCAAAAACTTTTGGGTCGCTCCGCGCGATCTGGAACGCGCGCGGGGCTGGGTGGCCGCCGGGTACAGTGAAGGCCTGCGCACGCCGGACGATACCATCGTTTTCGTGGCCCCTGAAGAGCGCAGTGAAATCCAGCAGGACCAGAAGGACTGCATGGGCTGTCTCAGCCACTGCGGATTCTCGTCATGGAAGGATCATGACGATTACACCACCGGCCGCCTTGCCGATCCGCGCAGCTTCTGCATCCAGAAGACCCTGCAAGACATCGCCCACGGCGGCCCGATCGACGACAACCTGATGTTCGCCGGGCACGCCGCCTATCGCTTCAAGCAGGACCCGTTCTATTCAAACAACTTCACCCCCACGGTGAAGCAGCTGGTTGACCGGATCCTGACCGGCGATTGATGATCGGTTGATTGGGCGAGGCGGGTTTCAGGCCCGCCTCGCCAAAGCCTCAGTCCAGTTCCCAGGCGCGCTCGCCATGGCTGGTAATGTCCAGGCCCTCGCGCTCGGCATCCTCGCTCACCCGCATCGGGAAGAACAGGCTGACCATCACGGCAATGACCGCGCTGGCAATGGCAGAGTACAGCGCTACGACGCCGACGCCCACCGCCTGCGCTACCAGCTGGTTCGCCATGCCAAAACCTTCCGCGTAACCTGTGCCGCCAAGGCTGGGTGAAATGAAGACCGCCAGCAGCAGCGAGCCCATGATGCCGCCGACCCCGTGGACGGCGAAAACATCAAGCGAGTCGTCGATCTTGAGCTTTTGCTTCACCAGTTGGATCATAGGATAGCACCCGGCCGCGGCGATCACGCCCAGCAGCATTGCTGCGCCAGGTGAAATATAGCCTGCCGCGGGCGTGACCGTTGCAAGGCCCGCGATCGCGCCAGTCGCAAAGCCGACCGAAGTGGGCTTGCCGACGGTAAAGCGTTCGATCAGCAGCCAGGCTAGCGCAGCGACACTGGCGGCAACGTGCGTGTTGATGATTGCGCTGGCAGCATCGTCGCTGGCAGCAAGGGCCGAGCCACCGTTAAAGCCGAACCAGCCCACCCACAGCAGCGCCGCACCGGCCATCGTCAACGAAGGGCTGTGCGGCAGCATCAGGGTCTTGGGGAAGCCTTGACGACGGCCCAGCAAGAGCGCGGCAACCAGCGCGGAAACACCGGCGGTGGTATGGACCACGATGCCGCCGGCAAAGTCGAGCGTACCCATTTTGGTCGCCAGCCAGCCTTGGCCCCAAACCCAGTGGGCGACGGGAGCATAAACGATCAGGCTCCACAGCGCGCTGAAGCCGACCACCCAGCCAAACCGCGCGCGATCAACCCAGGCGCCAACCATCAGCGCAGGTGTAATCGCGGCGAAGGTCAGCTGAAACAGCGCAAAGGTTCGCTCCGAAATGCCAAGTTCGCCGTGGAGCAGTTGCCCGGTGCCGATCAGCATCCAGGCATTTCCAGCGCCGATCCAGCCGCTTGTCACGCTGCCAAAGGCCAGAGTGTAACCGACTATAATCCACAAGGTTGAGGCAATCGCGGCAATCGCACCTACCTGAACCAGCACCGAAAGGAAGTTCTTGGCGCGCACCAGGCCGCCATAGAACAGCGTCAGACCGGGCATGGTCATCAGCAGAACCAGCGCCGAAGAGGTCAGGATCCAGGCCGTATCGCCGGTGTCGACCGCGCCGGTCGCAGCGGCTTGCGCCAAGGCGGGACTTGCACCTGCCAGCATGGCGATGCCGGCCGTCAAACCCAGTTTACTGCGCATTTCTATTCCTCCCCCGCCGATCCCGGTCGATTCCGCGCGAAGGGTTAGAGCAATAATCAATATCTCGGCAAGCGATTGCACTGCCGATTCATTGCGCCAAATCGGGATTTATGCCCAGCCTTGCAACACCTGGTCGGGTGGGCGGTGTCCGTCAGACCAGAACCGGATGTTGGCGATGACCTTTTCACCGGCTAACGAGCGCCCTTCTACCGTGGCGCTGCCAAGATGGGGCAGGGTGATGACATTGGGCTGGGCGATCAAACGCGGATCAACGCTTGGCTCGCGCGCATATACGTCCAAACCGGCGCCGCCGATCTGGCCCGATTGCAGCGCGGCGATCAGCGCCTCCTCATCGATCAGGTCACCGCGCGCCGTGTTTATGACATAGGCCCCGGGTTTGAGCAGCGCGATCCGTTCGGCATCCAGCAGGTGGTGCGTTTCGGCACTGGCCGGGCAATGCAACGAGATGACGTCAGCCTCGGCCAGCAACTTGTCCAGGTCGCTGACGTAGCGTGCACCCAGCATATTCTCGATCGCGCCGGGGAGCGGGCGGCGGTTGTGATAAGTGACGTCCATGCCGAACGCCCGTGCGCGATGCGCCACGGCTTGGCCGATCCGCCCCATGCCAACAATCGCCAGCCGCTTGCCGCCAATTGATCGACCCAGCAGTTGGGTTGGTGTCCACCCGGTCCAGGCGCCATCCCTGACCAGTCGGCTGCCTTCGCCAAGCCGGCGAGGGACCGAAAGGATCAGCATCATCGTCAGGTCAGCCGTATCGTCGGTAAACACGCCAGGCGTATTGGTAACGATGATCTTGCGGGCGCGCGCGGCGGCCAGGTCGATATGCTCGATCCCGGCGCCGAAATTGGCGATGAGCCCAAGCCGGTCGCCGCAATCCTCGATCATGGTTGCGTCAATCCGGTCGGTCACCGTTGGCACCAGTGCGTCGGTGTTGCGCATCGCTGAGACCAACTGATCGCGCGTTAGCGGGGCATCTGCCTCGTTGATGGTGAGATCAAACAGTTCCGCCATTCGGGCCTCGACGGCGGGAACCAGCCGGCGAGTAAGGTAGACCCGTGGCTTACCCAAAACCCGACGTGCAAGCGGCGTATCAGAGACGATCGGCATGCACTTGCGCTAAGCCGGTGGATGGCTGTGGGTCAAGCGGCTTGAACCTTGCGGGCGGTCATCGCTATCAGCGAATCATGCTGACCCGACTTTTCATACTGCCTGCCATCGCCGTTTTGGGAATTGCCGCACAGGCTTCTGCGCAGGAAGCCAAGACTCCCTATTGGGCTTCGATCCGCGCCGGTGAAGTAAACATGCGGGTTGGTCCGGCAGAGGACTACCAGATCGCCTGGGTCTACCGGCGTCCCCAGCTTCCGGTTAAGGTATTGCGGTTGAAGGATGGCTGGCGCCTGGTGCAGGATCCGGACGGTGCGAAGGGCTGGATGAACCAACGCTTCCTGACCCGCCAGCGGACCGCGTTTGTGAGCGGCAAGACGCCGGCTGACATGCGCCAGGCTGGCGATGGCGGCGCCAGGCTGCTGTGGCGGATTGCGCCGGGCAATGTGGGCTTACTGGGTGATTGCGATGCAGGCTGGTGCCAGTTCGAGCTGGGCAAGCGGAAGGGCTTTGTGCAGCAGTCGCGCCTTTGGGGCGCTGGCGAACCCTAGGATCAGTGGCGGGGAGGGCATGGACCGCTCCCCGCCGGGAACTTCACGGCTTGGCCGGGGTAACCGTGACGGTCATTTTGCCGTCGGTTGAGGTCGCCTTGAACGAACCATCGGCATCTGGAGGAGTAAGGGTGAAGCAGGTTTTACCTTCGTCACCCTCTGGATCGAAGCAATCCATGCCGTTCTTGCCGGTGATGGTGCCCTTTATTTCGGTGCCATCCGGAGCCTTGTCGACATAGGTTCCGTCGGCATTGATAAGGGTCGTTCCAGCCGGACCATTATCATTGGTTACGGTGTAGAGCCCAGGTGGTGTGGTCGATTTGCCCGCAACCTCCGCGCTGCTCGCGGCGGTATTTTCGGCCGCTGGCGCTTCTTCGGCCTTGTTGTTGCAAGCGGCCAGGCTGGCCACGGCGGCGATCAGAATAAGCTTTTTCATCGTCATCTCCCCATCGGGATGAAGAGGCTATGCCCGATCGCCGCTGCTGGCAACTCAGTCCACAAGCTCAACCGCAAGGGCGGTTGCTTCACCCCCACCGATGCACAGGCTGGCCACACCCTTGGTCTTGCCATGACGCTTGAGCGCGGCGATCAGCGTCGTCACGATGCGGGCGCCTGACGCGCCAATCGGATGGCCTAGCGCGGTTGCGCCGCCGTGGACGTTGATCTTGTCGTGCGGAATGCCCAGGTCGTGCATCGCGAACATGGCAACGCAGGCAAACGCTTCGTTCACTTCGAACAGGTCGACCTCATCCATTGACCAACCCGCGCGTTCCAGCACCTTGTTGATTGCGCCGACCGGTGCCGTCGTGAAATCCTTCGGCTCCTGGGCATGCGCGGCCAGGGCCACCACCTTGGCAACCGGCTTGGCTCCCTTGGCTTGGGCAATGCTCTGGCGGGTGAGGACCAGCGCAGCGGCACCATCCGAGATCGAGCTGGATGTGGCCGCCGTGATCGTGCCGTCCTTGGCGAAGGCAGGCTTCAATGTGGGGATCTTGTCCGGGCGGCCCTTGCCGGGTTGCTCATCGGTGTCGACCACGGTTTCGCCCGAACGGCTGATAACAGTTACGGGCACCACTTCGTCGGCAAAGGCACCGCTCGCAATGGCGGCCTGTGCGCGGCGGAGCGACTCGATTGAGTAGGCGTCCTGCGCTTCGCGGGTCAGTTGATAGGCATTCGCCGTATCCTGCGCGAAGGTGCCCATGGCGCGGCCCGCGTCATAGGCGTCCTCAAGCCCGTCAAGAAACATGTGGTCATAGGCCATGTCATGGCCAATCCGGGCGCCTGAGCGATGCTTCTTCAGGATGTAGGGCGCATTGGTCATGCTCTCCATTCCGCCCGCCACGACCAGGTCGATGGTGCCGGCAGCCAAAGCCTCGGCACCCATGATCAAGGTTTGCATGCCCGATCCGCACACCTTGTTGACCGTCGTCGCCTGGACCGATTTGGGCAAACCAGCCTTGATCGTGGCCTGGCGGGCAGGGGCCTGGCCCAGGCCTGCAGGGAGAACGCAGCCCATGTAGACGCGTTCGATCTCTTCTCCCTTTACGCCAGATCGCGCTACTGCTGCCTTGATTGCCGTGGCCCCGAGGTCGGTGGCTGAAACGTCCGCAAGAGCGCCCTGCATTCCACCCATAGGGGTGCGGGCGTATGACAAGATGACGATCGGGTCGGCGGGAGAGAGCTGCGGCATGGCAAGGGCCTTTCGCTGAGTGGAGATGAGCTCCCCTAATGCTGCACTGCGGCAATGGCAATTGTTCGAATGCCCGATGACTTGCCAAGCGCCGCGACTTGCTCGAAAAGAGTGGCAAATAGAAACTGGAGAGCCTGAAATGAGCGCGACTGAATTGACCCGGATGGATGCTGTGCTGGCCCGTCAAAAGAAGGCGTTTACCACGGCTCAGCCAGAGGCGCTTTCGGTCCGGCGTGACCGGATGGATCGGGCCATTGCCATGTTGATCGATCATAAGGATGATTTTGCCAAGGCTGTCTCGGCTGATTTCGGGCACCGCAGCATTGAGCAGACCTTGATGACCGACATCCTGCCTTCGGTGAGTGCGCTCAAGCATGCGCGCAAGCATTTTGAAGCCTGGTCCCGCAATGAGAAGCGCAAGGCCATGTTCCCGCTTGGGCTGCTGGGCGCGAAGGCCGAAGTGCGTTGGCAACCCAAAGGTGTGGTTGGTGTTATTGCACCGTGGAACTTCCCTGTCGGTATGGTGATGGTTCCAATGGCTGGGGTACTCGCGGCCGGTAACCGCGCGATGATTAAGCCCAGCGAGTTTACCGAACGGGTTTCAGAGCTGTTTGCCGAAGTGGTGCCGCAGTATTTCGCGGAAGAGGAAATGGCGGTATTTACCGGCGGAGTGGAGGTTGGCACAGCCTTTTCAAAGCTGGCCTTCGATCATTTGATCTTCACCGGGGCCACCAGTGTCGGCAAGCATATCATGCGCGCAGCGGCAGAGAACCTGGTGCCAGTGACCCTGGAACTGGGCGGCAAATCGCCGACCTTCATCGGCCGCAGTGCGAACAAGGCCAAGGCAGCGCAGCGCATCGCCATGGGCAAGATGATGAACGCCGGGCAGATTTGTCTGGCGCCAGATTACCTGCTGGTTGCCAAGGAGCAAGAAGACGAGGTGATCGGCAATGTCGTCAACTCGGTCAGCGCAATGTATCCGACCTTGCTCTCGAACGATGATTACACGTCTGTGGTAAACGGGCGCAATCGTGAGCGGCTCGAGAGCTATCTTGCCGATGCGCGCGAAAAGGGTGCGGAACTGATCGAGGTTAACCCCGGGAACGAAGATTTTGGCGCATCGAATGGCAACAAGATGCCGCTTACAATCGTGCGCAACGTAACCGATGACATGAAAGTCATGCAGGATGAGATTTTCGGTCCGATCCTGCCGGTGATGACCTATTCGGCCATTGACGAAGCGATTGACTATGTGAACGCCCACGATCGCCCGTTGGGCCTTTATTACTTCGGCGAGGACAAGGCTGAGGAAGAAAAGGTCCTTACCCGGACGATCTCGGGCGGCGTCACGGTCAATGACGTCCTGTTCCACAATGCGATGGAAGACCTGCCCTTTGGTGGTGTCGGGCCTTCGGGCATGGGCAACTATCATGGTCTCGACGGGTTCAAGACCTTCAGTCATCCTCGTGCGGTCTACCGCCAGAGCGGGATGGACATTGCCAGCCTGTCTGGTTTCAAGCCGCCATACGGCAAATCAACGCAGGCAACTCTGGCGCGGGAACTGAAGAAGTAGGGCTTTGGCCTGTAAGCCCTGGTCAAAGGGAATAATCGGGTAAATTGCGGGCTTCCCCCACTTGCGCCGGGCGAGTGGGGGGACTAGGGCGCGGGCATTCATCCGCAATGCCGAGTCAGAGCCTTGGTTGACCTGTCGCAATACCTGCCGATCCTGATTTTCCTTGGGATCGCCCTGGCGCTTTCAAGCCTGTTCGTTTTTCTGCCTATGGGTGTTGCCCGCCTCACTGGCGCGCACAACCCGAATGCAGAGAAGCTGAGCGAATATGAGTGTGGTTTCCCGGCCTTTGAGGACCCGCGCAGCCAGTTCGACGTGCGCTTTTATTTGGTCGCGATCCTTTTCATCATCTTTGACCTTGAAGCGGCTTTCCTGTTCCCCTGGGCTGTCAGCCTTGATCTGACAGGCTGGCCGGGCTGGATCACGATGATGGTGTTCCTCGGCGAATTGGCGATTGGCCTGGCCTATGCCTGGAAAATGGGGGCTTTGGATTGGGAATGAGCACGCTCGTGAATGCCCAGGGATTGCCGCTTGGCGCGGCGCAGGCAGGTCAGGCGGCGATCACGCCGCCGGACCAGGCCTTTTTCAACGACCTTAATGCCGAGGTGAATGACAAGGGCTTCCTCGTCACCAGCACCGAGGACCTGTTCCAGTGGGCCCGTACCGGCTCGTTGTGGTGGATGACCTTCGGTCTGGCCTGCTGCGCGGTCGAGATGATCCACGTCAACATGCCGCGCTATGATATGGAGCGCTTTGGCGTTGCCCCGCGCGCATCCCCGCGCCAGTCGGACGTGATGATCGTGGCCGGCACGCTGTGCAACAAGATGGCACCGGCGCTGCGCAAGGTCTACGACCAGATGTCGGATCCGAAGTACGTGATCTCGATGGGTTCGTGCGCCAATGGTGGCGGTTACTACCACTATTCCTACTCGGTGGTGCGCGGCTGTGACCGGATCGTGCCGGTCGATATCTACATCCCGGGTTGCCCGCCGACTGCCGAAGCGTTGCTTTACGGCGTGATGCAGCTCCAGCGGAAGATCCGCCGCGTGGGGACGATCGAGCGATGAGCGTGCTCCATCCTGCTCCGCGTTTTGCTGGCAGCGACGGCGTGATCGATGCGGTCAGCGCCACGCTTGGTTCGCGCCTGATCGAGGCACGCGAGGCGACCGGCGAAGTCATCCTGACGGTTGAACGCGCGGCCATTGCCGAGGCGCTGCAACTGCTGCGTGACAATCACGAATACCAGCAGCTGATGGAGATCGCCGGGGTTGACTATCCTGACCGTGCTGAGCGGTTCGAGGTGGTCTACATGCTGCTTTCGCTGACCCGCAACCATCGCCTGTTGGTTAAGGTCAATGCGGCCGAGGACGCACCTGTGCCAACCGTAACCCACCTCTGGCCCGTTGCCGGATGGCTGGAACGCGAAGTGTTCGACCTTTACGGTGTGATCTTCGAAGGCAATGCCGACCTGCGCCGAATCCTGACGGACTATGGCTTTGAAGGCCATCCGTTCCGCAAGGACTTCCCGCTGACGGGTTACGTTGAACTGCGCTATTCGGAAGAAGACAAGCGCGTGGTCTATGAACCGGTGAAGCTGGCGCAGGACCTGCGCAGCTTTGATTTCATGAGCCCGTGGGAAGGCGCCGATTACACCCTGCCGGGCGACGAGAAGGCTGCAACGCCGCCACCGCCCCCCCCTGCGCCAGCTCCAGCTCCAGCGCCAGCAGCCAAGGCCGCGGACAAGCCCAAAAAGGCAGCTGCGCCCAAGAAGGCCGCTGCTCCTAAGGCGCCGGTCAAGAAGGCCGCAACCAAGAAGGTCGCGCCCAAGAAGGGAGACAAGGCATGAGCTTGCAGCTTGAGCAGTCGCCCACCACTGGCGATGATGTCATCACCAATTACACGATCAACTTCGGGCCCCAGCACCCTGCGGCGCACGGAGTGCTGCGTATGGTCATGGAGCTGGACGGCGAAGTGATCGAACGCGTCGATCCGCACGTCGGCCTGCTGCATCGCGGCACCGAAAAGCTGATCGAGCACAAGACCTATCTGCAGGCGCTGCCCTATTTTGACCGGCTCGATTACTGCTCGCCGCTGGGGATGGAGCATTCCTATGTGCTGGCGGTTGAAAAGCTGCTCAACGTGGAAGTGCCGGAACGCGCCCAGTATCTGCGCGTGCTGTTCGCCGAGCTGACCCGCATCTGCAATCACATGCTCAACCTGGGCAGCCACGTGATGGATGTCGGCGCAATGACGCCGAACCTGTGGATGTTCGAAATCCGCGAGGATTGCCTCAACTTCTTCGAGCGCGCTTCTGGTGCGCGCATGCACGCCGCCTGGTTCCGCCCGGGCGGGGTCCATCAGGATGTTCCGGAAAAGCTACTGGTCGATATTGGCCAGTGGCTCGACACGCGCCTGCCGGAACTGTTCGAAGACGCGATGAGCCTGGTGGTCGACAACCGCATCTTCAAGCAGCGCAACGTCGATATCGCCACGGTCAGCAAGGAAGACGCGATCAAGTGGGGCTTCTCAGGCCCGATGATCCGCGGCTCGGGCATTGCATGGGATATCCGCAAGGCCCAGCCTTACGATGTGTATGACCGGATGGAATTCGACGTTCCCGTCGGCACCCGCGGCGATTGCTATGACCGGTTCATGGTTCGCGTCGAGGAAGTCCGCCAATCGGCCCGGATCATGAAGCAGTGCCTGGCGCAGATGCCGTCGGGCCCGGTCGCCAGCACCGATCGCAAGGTCGTTCCGCCCAAGCGCGCCGAGATGAAGGCGTCGATGGAATCGCTGATCCACCACTTCAAGCTTTACACCGAAGGCTTCCACGTTCCGGCCGGCGAAGTCTATGTCGCCACGGAAAGCCCCAAGGGCGAGTTTGGCGTGTACCTGGTCGCCGACGGCAGCAACAAGCCGTACCGCTGCAAGATCCGCCCAACCGCGTTCAGCCACCTTCAGGCGATGGACTTCATGTGCAAGGGCCACATGCTGCCTGACGTGACCGCCATCATCGGCGCGATCGACGTGGTGTTCGGGGAGTGCGACCGGTGACGAAGCTCGCCATCGCTGAGCAGATGATTGCGCATTACAACGCGCAGGATGCCGACGCCTATGTCGCGCTGATGACCGACGATGCCTGCGAAGCGGGCTATCGCGGTGCAGTGGTGCGCGAAGGCAAGGAAGGCGTGCGTTCAGGCCTGAAGGCGATGTTCGCCGAATTTCCCCAGAACCGGGCTGAAATCATCCAGGGCTGGCAGTTGGGCGATACCGCCGTGCTGCATGAAAAAGTCTTCCGCTCGGCCGATGCCGAGCCGTTCGAAGTCATGTCCATCTACTCGTTCGAGGGCGAAAAGTGCTCTCGCGTGGAGTTTGTCCGCTAATGGCCGACCGTCATCTCGAACCTGATACCCCGGAACTGCGCGCGCGGTGGGGCAACTTTGCCTGGACCAAGGAGAACGCGGCCAAGGCGAAGGAAATCGTCGCGCGCTATCCCGAAGGGCGGCAGCGCTCGGCGGTGATGCCGCTGCTGGATCTGGCCCAACGCCAGGTCGGTGCCGAAACCAATACCCAGGGCTGGCTGCCGATTCCGGTGATGGAATATGTCGCACAGTACCTCGACATGCCGGTGATCCGCGTGGTTGAGGTTGCGACCTTTTATTTCATGTACAACCTTGTTCCGGTTGGGAAATTCCACGTGCAGGTCTGCGGCACCACGCCGTGCATGCTGCGCGGGTCGGACGCGATCATGGCTGCCTGCAAGCAGCGCGGGATGGAGAAGGGCCACACCACCGATGATGGTCTGTGGACGCTGACCGAGGTCGAATGCATGGGCAACTGTGCCTCGGCGCCGATGGTCCAGATCAACGACGACAATTATGAAGACCTGACGGCCGAGCGGCTCGATGCCGTGCTCGATGCGCTGGCCGCGGGCAAGACGCCCAAGGCCGGGACCCAGGAGCCGGGCCGCCATACCGTTGAACCGCTCGGTGGGCCGACCAGTCTTAAGGACATGGTCAAGGCCAACCACGATTACCGGAAGGAGTGGTAAGCCATGTCGCTCCAGGACAAGGACCGCATCTTCACCAATCTCTACGGCTATCAGTCGTGGAACCTGAAGGCCGCGCAGGCGCGCGGTGATTGGGACAATACCAAGAAGATTCTCGCCAAGGGCCGGGATGCGATCATCGAGGAAATCAAGGCCTCGGGTCTGCGCGGTCGCGGCGGTGCGGGCTTCCCGACCGGCCTGAAGTGGTCGTTCATGCCGAAGGAAAGCAAGGACGGCCGTCCCAGCTTCCTGGTCATCAACGCTGACGAATCCGAACCCGGTTCGTGCAAGGACCGCGAAATCATCCGTCACGATCCGCACAAGCTGATCGAGGGCGCGCTGGTTGCCGGTTTCGCGATGGGCGCGCGCGCGGCCTATATCTACATCCGCGGGGAATACATCCGCGAAGCCGAAGTGCTGTTTGCCGCCGTGCAGGAGGCCTATGACGCCGGCCTGATCGGCAAGAACGCCTGCAAGAGCGGCTACGATTTCGACGTCTTCGTCCACCGCGGTGCGGGCGCCTACATCTGCGGCGAAGAAACCGCGATGATCGAAAGCATCGAGGGCAAGAAGGGCCAGCCCCGCCTGAAGCCGCCGTTCCCGGCCGGCGCAGGTCTCTATGGCTGCCCGACCACGGTCAACAACGTGGAATCGATCGCCGTTGCGCCGACGATCATCCGCCGCGGGGCATCGTGGTTCTCCAGCTTTGGGCGTGAGAACAACAAAGGCACTAAGCTGTTCCAGATCAGCGGGCACGTGAACAAGCCCTGCGTGGTTGAAGAAGCGATGAGCATCCCGTTCAGCGAACTGATCGAGAAGCACTGCGGCGGCATTACCGGGGGCAAGGACAACCTGCTGGCGGTGATCCCGGGCGGTTCCTCGGTGCCGCTGGTTCCGGCCGCGCAGATCTGGGACGCGCCGATGGACTTTGACGGGCTGCGCGAACTGGGCTCGGGCCTGGGTACGGCGGCGGTTATCGTCATGGACAAGTCGACCGACATCGTCCGCGCGATCAGCCGCCTGTCCTATTTCTACAAGCATGAAAGCTGCGGGCAGTGCACCCCTTGCCGCGAAGGCACGGGTTGGATGTGGCGCGTGATGGAACGCCTGCGTACCGGCGATGCCGACGTGGGTGAAATCGACATGCTGTGGGATGTGACCAAGCAGGTTGAAGGCCATACCATTTGTGCTCTGGGTGATGCTGCCGCCTGGCCAATTCAGGGTCTGATCCGTCACTTCCGCCCGGAAATTGAACGCCGGATTGCCGAAAACGTGCGGGAGGCTGCCGAGTGAAGCAGGCTCTGCGCCTTCTTCCCCTGGTCGCGCTGGCCAGCGCGCCGGTTTCTGCTGCCGAGCCACCGAGCCCGCAGCAGATTCGCGCGTTCCTGGCCGAGTACGGCCAATGCGTGGTCCGGCGCGAGCCCGAATTGGCCCAAAAGTCCGTGCTGAGCGGGGCAAGCTTCAGCCGCGACAGCGCCGAGGGCAAGCGGCTGATGCAGCGGGAGTGCATGAATGCCGAATTGCTGCGCAACACGCCTGAAAGTTTTGCCGGTCGGCTGCGGATGCGGTTCGATGAAGACACCTATCGCGGTGTCATCGCCGAAGCCCTGATCACGCGCGACAATCCCAGCCTTGATCCCACGGTGCTGCCGTCGATCGCCGTGCTGACCTATGAAGAGCCACGTCCGCTGCGGACCGTGGACCGCGAAGGCAAGCCTATTCCTGAGGAAGGCCTTGCCCGCCAGCGTGCCGCGATCGCGCGCAAGACCCAGGCCATGCTAATGGGCAAGCTGGGCGAATGCGCCGTCCGCGCTGCACCGGTTCAGTCCCGCACCGTCATGGCCGCGGCAATCGACACCCCGGTGGAGCTGCAGTCGCTCAACGCGCTGGGGCCGGCACTGGGCCAGTGCATCAAGGCCGGCGAAACCGTTGCCCTCGATCGGATCAGCGTGCGCGGCGCGCTAGCCATTGCTTATTACCGCCTGTCCCAGGCGAAGCCTTCCGGAGCGATCCAGTAATGCCCAAGGTAACCGTCGACGGCGTGGAACTAGAGGTCCCGGCAGGGGCCACGGTCCTGCAGGCCTGCGAAATGGCCGGTAAGGAAATTCCGCGCTTTTGCTATCACGAGCGTCTCAGCATCGCCGGCAACTGCCGCATGTGCCTGGTCGAGGTGAAGCCAGGGCCGCCGAAGCCGCAGGCTTCGTGTGCGCTGCCGGCTGCCGAGGGCCAGGAGATCCGCACCGACAGCCCAATGGTCAAGAAGGCGCGGGAAGGGGTGATGGAGTTCCTCCTGATCAACCACCCGCTTGATTGCCCGATCTGTGACCAGGGCGGCGAATGCGACTTGCAGGACCAGTCGGTCGCCTATGGCCGCGGCGCCTCGCGCTATGATGAGAACAAGCGCGCGGTGACCGAAAAGTACATGGGGCCCCTGATCAAGACGGTTATGACCCGTTGCATCCACTGCACGCGCTGCGTGCGCTTCTCGGAAGAGATCGCGGGTGTGGATGAGATCGGCGCGCTCTATCGCGGCGAAGCGATGCAGATCACGACCTATCTGGAAAAGGCCGCGGCGCATGAGCTGTCGGCCAATGTGATTGATCTCTGCCCGGTCGGCGCGCTGACCTCGCGTCCCTATGCCTTTGAGGCACGGCCATGGGAGCTGAGGAAGACGTTGTCGATCGACGTTTCGGATGCCGTGGGCTCGAACATTCGGCTCGACAGCCGCGGCCGCGAAGTGCTGCGCATTCTGCCGCGCGTCAACGATGACGTGAATGAGGAATGGCTGTCGGACAAGGGCCGCTATCAGGTCGATGGCCTGACGCGCCGCCGCCTTGATCGCCCGTGGATCCGCCGCGATGGCAAGCTGACTGCGGCAACGTGGGAAGAAGCATTCGCCGCCGTGGCCAAGGTCAATCCGGGCAAGTCGATTGGCGTTGTCGCCGGTGACATGGTCGATTGCGAAACGATGTTCGCCGCCAAGGCGCTGGCGGGTGCCTTTGGCAGCAAGCTGCTCGAAGGCCGCCAGACGGGCCTTGATTACGATTGCTCGAACCTGGCCGCGGTGAATTTCAATTCGACCATCGCCGGGATCGAAGACGCCGATGCCGTGCTGATCGTTGGCAGCCAGGTTCGCTGGGAAGCGCCGCTGGTCAACACCCGCCTGCGCAAGGCCGCCAAGCGCGGCGCGAAGGTCTTCGTGGTTGGTCCCGAATGGGATGCAACCTACGCGGTCACCAACCTGGGCAATGACCTGGCGGTGCTCGACAAGCTGCCCAAGGACGCCGCCGATGCGCTCAAGAATGCGCAGCGTCCGGCGATCATCCTGGGTGGTGCCGCACTCGGCAAGGGTGCGCTTGGTCCGGCACTGGCGCTGGCCGAAAAGTACAAGCTTGTTCGCGATGGCTGGAACGGCTTCAATGTGCTGCACATGGCCGCTGCGCGCATGGGTGGGCTGATGCTGGGCTACGCCCAGAAGGGCGGCATTGCCGATCTGGTCAAGGCTAAGCCCAGGCTGCTGATCTCGCTTGGCGCGGACGAGGTGGACTACACCAAGTTTGCGGGCTCCATTGTCGTTTACGTCGGCCACCACGGTGACAAGGGCGCCCATGCGGCTGACATCATCCTGCCCGCCGCTGCCTTCAGCGAAAAGGCCGGGACCTATGTCAACACCGAGGGCCGGGTGCAGTATGCCGAGCAGGCCGTCTTCGCCCCGGGTGACGCCCGTGAGGATTGGACGATCCTGCGCGCGCTGGCCGATGCCCTGGGCGTTTCGGTCGGTTTTGACAGCTTTGCCGAACTGCGTTCTGCGATGATCAAGGCCGTGCCCGCGCTCGGCAGCGAAGGCCTGGCGGCTTACGGCGCACTGCCCAAGGCCGAAAAGGCCAAGGCGGCAGGCACGATCGACGCCTATCCGATCAAGGATTTCTACCTGACCAACCCGATCGCCCGGGCCAGCGAAACCATGCAGCGCTGCTCGGCCGAACTGCTCCACGGTGAGCACTTCGCGGAGGCTGCGGAATGACTGAGTTCTTCCAATCGCTCGGCATGACTTTCGAATGGGCGTGGTTCACCGCGACCATCGCCGGGATCCTGCTGATCGCCCTGCCGCTGATGCTGGCCGTGGCGATGATCATCTATGTCGACCGCAAGGTCTGGGCGGCCATGGCGCTGCGGCGCGGGCCGAACGTGGTTGGGCCATGGGGCCTGCTCCAGTCGTTCGCAGATGGCTTGAAGGTCTTCCTGCAGGAAACGATCGTGCCCTCGGCCGCGAACAAGGGCCTGTTCCTGATCGCGCCGATCATCACCTTCACGGTCGCGCTGCTGGCCTGGGCGGTGATCCCGTTCAATTCGGGCGCAGTCCTGGCCGATATCAACGTTGGCCTGCTCTATGTCCTCGCGATCTCGTCGCTCGGGGTTTACGGCGTGGTGATTGCGGGCTGGTCGTCGAACTCGAAGTATCCGTTCTTCTCGGCCATGCGCGCCTCGGCGCAGATGATCTCCTACGAAGTCTCGATCGGCTTCATCCTGATCTGCGTGGTCCTCTGGGCCGGCAGCTTCAACCTGCGCGATATCGTTGAGGCGCAGCGCGCCCACGTCAGCGTGATCAATGGCTTCGTGGCGAACCCGCTGCTGTTCCCGATGTGGGTGATGTTCCTGATCTCTGGCATGGCCGAAACCGCCCGCGCGCCGTTCGACCTGACCGAGGCCGAGAGCGAGCTGGTCGCCGGTTACCAGACCGAATACTCGTCGATGAGCTTCGCGCTCTACTGGCTGGGTGAGTACGCCAACGTCCTGCTGATGTGTGCGCTCAATGCCGTGCTGTTCTTTGGCGGCTACCTGCCGCCGCTGGACATTCCGGTGCTCTATCTGGTGCCGGGCTGGCTGTGGCTCTTCGCCAAGATCTTTTTCTTCTTCTTCATCTTCTCCTGGGTCAAGGCCACGGTCCCGCGCTATCGCTATGACCAGCTGATGCGCCTGGGCTGGAAGGTGTTCCTGCCGGTTTCGCTAGGTTTCGTTGTCCTGGTGAGCGGCTACCTGATGCTTACGAGGTACGGCGCATGAGTGTCGCTCAGCTCATCAAGAGCTTCACCCTTTGGGAATTCCTGAAGGCGCATTGGCTGACCCTGAAGTACTTCTTCAGGCCCAAGGCGACCATCAACTATCCCTTCGAGAAGAACCCGCTGAGCCCGCGTTTCCGCGGTGAGCATGCGCTGCGCCGCTATCCCAACGGGGAAGAGCGCTGCATCGCCTGCAAACTGTGCGAGGCCGTTTGCCCGGCGCAGGCGATCACGATCGAGGCCGAACCGCGCGATGATGGCAGCCGCCGTACGACGCGCTACGACATCGACATGACCAAGTGCATCTACTGCGGCTTCTGCCAGGAAGCCTGTCCGGTTGATGCAATCGTCGAGGGGCCGAACTTCGAATACGCGACCGAGACGCGTGAAGAACTGCTTTATGACAAGGCAAAGCTACTGGCGAACGGGGACAAGTGGGAGCGCGCAATTGCCGCTAACCTTGAAGCCGATGCGCCGTATCGTTAGGGGCGCGGCGGCATGATCCAGGTGCTTACCTTCTACCTGTTCGCAGGTATCATGATCGCGGCGGGGGCCTTTACGATCCTTGCCCGCAATCCCGTGCACTCGGTGCTGTGGCTGATCGTCGCGTTCTTCAACGCGGCGGGGCTGATGGTGCTGGCCGGGGCCGAATTCATCGCGATGCTGCTGGTGATCGTCTACGTTGGCGCGGTGGCGGTGCTGTTCCTGTTCGTGGTGATGATGCTCGACATCGATTTCGCCGAACTGCGCGCCGGGTTCATCAAGAACTTCCCGCTGGGGCTTGCCGTGGCCATTGTCCTGCTGGCCGAGATCGTGCTGGGCATGGGTGCTTACCAGGCCGGCTCGCTCAAGCTTGGCACGCCTGATGGCACGGCCGCTGCGGTGGCAGGGGCATCCAACATCAAGTCGATCGGTGCCTTGCTCTATGGCAAGTACCTGTTCCTGTTCGAAGCTGCCGGCATCATTCTGCTGGTAGCCATGGTTGGCGCGATCGTGCTGACCCACCGCCAGCGCGGCGGGGTCCGCGGCCAGAACATCGCGCAGCAGGTTGCGCGCCGTCCTGAAGAGGCCGTGATCAACACGCAGCCGGAAGTGGGCAAGGGGGTCCAGCTCTGATGATCGGCGTTGAACACTATGTAGTCGTCAGTTCGATCCTGTTCGTGCTTGGCGTCCTGGGGATCTTCCTCAACCGCAAGAACGTGATCGTCATCCTGATGGCGATTGAATTGATCCTGCTGTCGGTGAACCTGAACCTCGTGGCCTTCAGCAGCTTCCTGGGCGATCTGACTGGCCAGATCTTTGCCATGTTCGTCTTGACCGTGGCCGCTGGTGAAGCGGCGATCGGCCTCGCGATCCTGGTGATCTATTTCCGCCGCCGCGGCACTATCGCCGTTGACGACGTCAACCGGATGAAGGGGTAAGCATCCGTGGATCCGATCCTCTTCATCGTTTTCCTGCCGCTGCTGGCCGCGCTGATCGCGGGGCTGGGCAACCGCATGATCGGCAATGTGCCGGCCAAGCTGGTGACCACAGCTGGTCTGTTCGCGTCCTGCGCGCTGTCCTGGCCGATTTTCATCGCCTTCCTGGACGGGCATGCCGAGGCCCACGTGGTGCCGGTGCTGCACTGGGTGCAGTCGGGCAGCCTGAACTTCGACTGGGCGCTGCGGGTGGATTCGCTGACCGCTGTGATGCTGGTGGTGATCACCACCGTCTCGGCGCTCGTCCACCTCTATTCCTGGGGTTACATGGAAGAGGACCCGGATCAGCCGCGGTTCTTCGCCTATCTCAGCCTGTTCACCTTCGCCATGCTGATGCTGGTTACGGCCAACAACCTGGTCCAGATGTTCTTTGGCTGGGAAGGGGTGGGCCTGGCCTCTTACCTGCTGATCGGTTTCTGGTTCCGCAAGCCCAGCGCCAGCGCCGCCGCGATCAAGGCCTTCGTGGTCAACCGCGTGGGTGACCTTGGCTTCATGCTGGGCATCTTCGGCACCTTCCTGGTGTTCAACACGGTTTCGATCCCGGAAATCCTGGTGCGTGCGCCGGGCATGGAAGGCTCAACCATCGGCTTCCTCGGCTATCGCTGGGATACGATGACGATCCTCTGCATCCTGCTGTTCATCGGCGCGATGGGTAAGTCGGCGCAGCTCGGCCTGCACACCTGGCTGCCGGACGCGATGGAAGGGCCGACGCCGGTTTCGGCCCTGATCCACGCCGCGACGATGGTTACCGCGGGCGTCTTCATGGTCTGCCGCCTGTCACCGATGTTCGAAGCCAGCCCGATTGCGCTCGACGTTGTCACCTATGTCGGCGCGGCCACCTGCTTCTTCGCAGCAACCGTTGGCCTGACGCAGTGGGACATCAAGCGGGTAATCGCCTATTCGACCTGCTCGCAGCTGGGCTACATGTTCTTCGCCGCGGGCGTTGGCGCCTATAACGCGGCGATGTTCCACCTGTTCACGCACGCCTTCTTCAAGGCGCTGCTGTTCCTGGGTGCGGGATCGGTGATCCACGCGATGCACCACGAGCAGGACATGCGCTATTACGGCGGTCTGCGTAAGCACATTCCGTTGACCTTCTGGGCGATGATGGCCGGCACGCTGGCGATCACCGGGGTTGGCATTTACTGGCTGCATGCCGGTTTCGCAGGCTTCCATTCGAAGGACGCGATCCTTGAAGCGGCCTTCGCCAGCGGCAAGGAAGCCGGCCAGTTCGCCTTCTGGGTGGGCGTGACGGCGGCGTTGATGACCAGCTTCTATTCGTGGCGCCTGATCTTCCTGACCTTCTTCGGGAAGCCGCGCTGGGCCGGGTCCGAGCATATCCAGCACGCCGCGCATGATGACCACCACGGGCATGATGACCATGCCCATGACCACGCGCATCACGATGATGGCACGGCCGGTTACCACCCGCATGAAAGCCCGCTGGCGATGCTGATCCCGCTGGGCGTGCTGACGCTGGGTGCAGTCTTTGCGGGTTGGGTGTTCAGCCACGCCTTCCTGGAAAGCGCCGAGTTCTGGAACGGTTCGCTGTTCTACAATGAGCACCTGATGCACGCGATGCATGAAGTGCCGCTGTGGGTTAAGCTTTCGGCGACGGTGGTCATGCTGCTCGGCCTGTCGGGTGCTTGGTACGCCTATATCCGCAATCCGGAATTCCCGGGCAAGGTCGTCGGCCAGATCGATGTCCTCTACCGCTTCGTTTACAACAAGTGGTACTTCGATGAGCTCTACAACTTCCTGTTTGTCCGCCCGGCCTTCTGGCTTGGCGACAAGTTCTGGAAGCTGGGCGATATCGGCTTCATTGACCGCTTCGGTCCCAATGGTGCCGCCTGGACCGTGCAGCAGGGCACGCGCTTCGCGCAGAAGGTTCAGTCGGGTTACCTCTATTCCTATGCTCTTGTGATGCTGCTGGGCCTGACGGCGGCGATCACCTGGATGATGGTGCGCTAAGATGGCCGGTTTTCCCATTCTCTCGGTGATGCTGCTGGTGCCTTTGCTGGCAGCGGTCGCCTGTCTGCTGGTTGAAGCCAAGGCGGCGCGGACGATTGCGCTCATCGCAACCCTGGTCGATTTCGCGCTCGGCGTGGTCCTTTGGGCCAATTATGACGTTGGCGGGGCGCAGTGGCAGTTCGTTGAGAACGTGCCCCTGTTCGCGGGCTTCTCGTGGGCGCTCGGCATCGATGGCATCGCGCTGATGCTGATCATGCTTTCGGTCTTCCTGATGCCGATCTGCGTGCTCGCCAGCGCCTCGATCGATAAGCGCGTGGGTGAATACATGGCGGCCTTCCTGCTGATGGAAGCCCTCATGATCGGCGTGTTCGCGGCGCAGGATCTTTACCTGTTCTACATCATGTTCGAGGCCGGCCTGATCCCGATGTACCTGATCATTGGCATCTGGGGTGGGCAGGACCGGATTTACGCCAGCTACAAGTTCTTCCTCTATACGCTGCTCGGCTCGGTGCTGATGCTGATCGCCATGCTGTGGATGGTGAATGAGGCCGGGACGACCGACATCCCGACCCTGATGGCCTATGATTTTGATCCCAAGGTCCAGACCTGGCTGTGGCTCGCCTTCTTCGCCAGCTTTGCGGTGAAGATGCCGATGTGGCCGGTTCACACCTGGCTGCCCGATGCGCACGTGCAGGCACCAACTGCCGGTTCGGTGATCCTGGCCGGCGTGCTGCTGAAGATGGGCGGCTATGGCTTCATCCGCTTCTCGCTGCCGATGTTCCCGGAAGCCTCGGCGCAGTTCGCGCCGCTGATCTTTGCCCTCTCGATGATTGCGGTGGTTGTCACCTCGCTGATCGCGCTGGTGCAGCACGATATGAAAAAGCTGATCGCCTACTCCTCGGTCGCCCACATGGCTATCGTCACGATCGGCCTGTTCGCCTTCAACCCGCAGGGGCTGGAAGGCTCGATGATCGTGATGCTCAGCCACGGTCTGGTTTCGGGCGCGCTGTTCCTCTGCGTTGGCGTGATCTACGATCGCCTGCACACGCGTGAGATCAACCGCTATGGCGGGCTCTCGATCAACATGCCCTATTACGCGCTGTTCTTCCTGCTGTTCACCATGGCCTCGATCGGCCTGCCGGGGACCAGCGGCTTCGTCGGCGAGTTCTTGAGCCTCGCGGGCATCTACCAGGTCTCAACCTGGGTGGCGCTGATCTGCACCACCGGGATCATCCTGGGCGCTGCCTATATGCTTTACCTCTACCGCCGCGTCGCCTTTGGTGAGCAGAAGAACGCCGATGCAGCTGCCATGGCAGACTTGAGCAAGCGCGAATGGCTGCTGCTGGCACCAATCGCCGCCGTGGTGATGTGGATGGGGGTCTATCCCGAAAGCTTCCTGGCGCCGATGCGCGCCGATATTGCAGCGCTTGACGCGCGGATCGCCCGCGCCAAGCCGGAAGGCGATGCGCACTTGACCGCGCCCAAGCCGAAGGCTGCCTCTGCAACCGATGAACATGCCGCGCACGGGGGAGCGCACTGATGGATTTCGTCCAGTCTTTCCGTCTTGCCGCACCTGAGGTTCTCTTCAGCCTGTCCGGCCTGTTGCTGCTCCTAGGTGCCGCTTGGTCCCGCAGTGATGCCGGTGCGCGCATCATTACTTGGTTGGCGGTTGCCGTGCTTGCCGTTGCCGCAGGCCTGACCGCCCCAGCGCTGTTCAGCGGCGCGAAGGGGGCGGGAACGCTTGCTTTTTCGGGCCTGTTTGCAGCCACGGCCTTCGCCGCTTTTGCGAAGCTGCTGATCTTCGCGGCCGCCGGCGCCTCGCTGCTTGTTGCCCCGGCGTTCTTCCAGCGCATCGGCGCCTATCGCCCCGAATATCCGGTGCTGGTGCTGTTCGCCGTGCTGGGCATGTGCCTGATGGTTTCGGCAACCAACCTGCTAACGCTTTACATCGGGCTCGAACTCAATTCGCTCGGAGCCTATGTCTTTGCCGCATTCCTGCGGACCGATGACCGGTCGGCGGAAGCGGGTCTGAAGTACTTCGTACTTGGTTCGCTCGCCTCGGGCATCCTACTGTTCGGCACCAGCCTGACCTATGGTTTTGCCGGCACGATCGATTTCGCCGGGATAGCCGCGGCGCTGAACGGCAAGATCTCGACCGGTGCCATTTTTGGCCTGGTCTTTGTCTTTGCCGGCCTGGCCTTTAAGGTCAGCGCCGTGCCGTTCCACATGTGGACCCCGGACGTCTATGAAGGTGCGCCGACCCCGGTCACCACCTTCTTCGCTTCGGCCCCCAAGGTTGCCGCGCTGGCACTGACGGTGATCGTGGCGATGACGGCCTTTGGCAATCAGGCTGCGGCCTGGCAGCCGATCGTGATCTTCGCCGCGCTGGCCTCGATCATCGTCGGTGCGCTCGGCGCCATCGGCCAGACGAACCTGAAGCGGCTGCTGGCCTATTCATCGATCAACAACGTCGGCTTCCTCCTGATCGGTCTTGCTGCGGCAACGCCGAAGGGTATCGCGGCAATGCTCGTCTACCTGGTGATCTACGTGGCGATGACCATCGGCGGCTTTGTGGCGCTCCTGATGTTCAAGGATGCAGACGGTGAACCGGTTGAAGACCTGCGTGATATTGCCGGGCTCTCTCGACATCGCAAGCTTCTGGCCGCGGGCTTTGCGATGATCATGTTCAGTCTTGCGGGTATTCCGCCGCTGTTCGGTTTCTGGGGCAAGTTCGTGGTGTTCCAGGCTGCGGTTGAAGCTGGCATGGTCCCGCTCGCCGCGATCGGTATTGCCGCCAGCGTGATTGGTGCGTTTTACTACCTCAAGGTCGTCAAGGTCATGTATTTTGACGAGCCGGCGATGAAGGTAACCGGCAAGAGCGACTGGGTGCATCAGTCCCTGCTGGCCGTGTGCGCCCTGCTGATCTCGCCGGCCGGCTACCTGCTGACGAAGTGCCTGGATGGCCTGTCGCTTTCGGCCGTAGCAGCGCTCATCACCCCCTGAGCCATCCGTTGATCGAAACCTTCGAGGAACTCGCTTCAACAAGCGGCACGCTGCTTGAGCGTCTCGCTGCGGGCCAGGCGATTGCCGAAGGGAATTGGCTCGTTGCCAGACGCCAGACCAGCGGGCGCGGCCGCCTGGGTCGGGCCTGGTCCGATGGCCTGGGCAATTTCATGGGGTCGACCTTCGTTTCCCATCATCCGGGTGACCCGCCGCTTGGCACACTTGCGCTCGCCATTGGTCTGGCCGTGCGAGAAGCCGTCATCAAATATGTGCCGGCCGGCACGCCAGTCATGCTAAAGTGGCCCAATGACCTGCTGGTCAATGGCGCCAAGCTATCCGGAATTCTGCTGGAAGGTGCGCGGGGCGGCGTAGTGGTCGGGATTGGGGTAAACCTGGCCGTCGCGCCCGTCCTGCTGGATCGGCCGACTGCGGCTCTGGCGCAGATCGGCACTTGTCCGGACTGTGACATCTTTGCGCATGAGCTGGCGGCAACCGTGAGCTTGGAGGTGGAGCGCTGGCGCACCTTTGGGCTGGAACCGCTGATCCGCCGCTGGGACGCGGCCGCCCATCCGCTCGGCACACCGCTTAGGGCTGGCGAGGGCTGTGAGACCGCTCTATCCGGCACCTATGCCGGGCTTGCTGCGGACGGGGCGCTGCAACTCCGCTTGGCGGATGGCACTTTGCGTGCCATCCACGCGGGCGAAATCAACCTTTCCAACGGGAGCTAGGCAATGCTGTTGGCGATCGATGTCGGTAACACCAACGTGGTCTTCGCGCTGTTTGAAGGTCGCAGCATCAAGGCGCGCTGGCGCATTGCCACTGACCCGCGCCGGACTGGCGATGAATATGCCGTCTGGCTGATGCAATTGCTGCAAATCGAAGGACTTGACCGGTCCGCGATCAAGAAGATCATCGTTTCAACGGTGGTCCCGCGTGCGCTGCACAACCTGGAAGTCCTGGCTGACAAGTACTTCGGCGTGAAAGCCTTGGTGGCTGGCGTCGCGCCAGTCGATTACGGCATGGAAATCGACGTGGACGAGCCGCGCTCGCTGGGTGCGGACCGTGCGGTCAATGCCATCGGTGCCCATGCGAAGTATCAGGGAGACCTGATCGTGGTCGATTTTGGCACGGCGACGACCTTTGACGCGATCGACTTTAACGGCGCCTACAAGGGCGGGATCATCGCCCCCGGGATCAACCTCTCGCTCGATGCGCTGGTTGGCAACACGGCCAAGTTGCCGCGCATCGCGATCCGCAGCCCCGATAGCGACAGCGTGATCGGACGAAACACCGAAGACCAGATGCTGATCGGCGTATTCTGGGGTTATGTCGCCATGATGGAAGGATTGATTGCCCGTATGCGCGCTGAAATTGGACGCCCCGCAAAAGTTATCGCGACGGGCGGCCTTGCCATCCTGTTCGACAAGCACACCGACATCTTTGATGCCGTTGATGCCGACCTGACCCTTGAAGGCATGGCCATCCTGGCCGAGAAGGCCAAGTGAAGCCTGGCAAGGAACTGCTGTTCTGCGCGCTCGGGGGCTCGGGCGAAATCGGCATGAACGTCAACCTTTATGGGGCTGACGGGAAGTGGCTGATGGTTGACCTGGGCATGACCTTTGGCGCCAATGAATATCCCGGCACGGAGCTGGTTTTTGCGGACCTTGAGTTCATCGAGGAACGCAAGAAGGATCTGGTTGGCGTGGTGCTGACCCACGCGCATGAAGACCATATCGGCGCGGTTCCCTATTTTGCGCAGGAACTGGGCGTGCCGCTTTACGCCACTCCATTCACGGCGCGGCTTGTTGCGGACAAGTTGCAGGAAGCGGGTCTGCTCAAGGAGGTCCAGCTCAAGGTGATCGACCACCTCGAGCCGTTCCAGCTGGGCCCGTTTACCATGCGCTATGTCCCGCTGGCGCATTCGATCGCCGAGGGCAACGCGCTGGTGATCGAAACACCCTATGGGCGAATCTTCCACACCGGTGATTGGAAGCTGGACGACGAACCGCTTGTTGGCACACCGGCAACGGCGGAAGAGCTGCGGGCGATCGGAGACGAGGGCGTGCTCGCGCTGGTCTGCGATTCAACCAACGTGTTCAACCCCAACCCGTCTGGTTCTGAAGGAGAAGTCCGCCGGGCCTTGCTGGAAGAGGTCGCTCGACATCACGGGAAGCGCGTGCTGGTCACGACCTTCGCTTCCAACGTGGCAAGACTTCAGACTTTGGGTGAAGTGGCTGAAGCCACCAACCGCCGGCTGTGCGTTGCCGGCCGATCACTCGACCGGATCATCCGGACGGCACAGGCCAGCGGCTATCTCAAGAACCTGCCTGAAACGGTGGACTTCGATACCGCAATGAACCTGCCGCGGGGCGAGGTATTGATCGTCGCGACGGGTGGGCAGGGTGAAACCCGTGCGGCCCTGTCGCGCATTGCCGAGGATAGCCACCAGATCGCGCTTGAAGCGGGTGACGTGGTGCTGTTTTCCAGTCGCCAGATTCCGGGGAACGAGATTGCCATTGGCCGCATCCAGAACCGTTTGGCCGGCCGCGACATCACGATGGTGACGGACCGCCAGGTTGAAATCCACGTTTCCGGTCATCCGGGGCGGCCTGAACTGGAAGCGCTGTACGATTGGCTGCGGCCAGAGATTTTGGTCCCGGTTCACGGCGAAGTGCGCCACATGCGCGAACAGGCCCGTGTTGGACGGGCCAAGGGCATACCCAAGGCCGTGGTCCAGCAAAATGGTGATCTCGTCAGGTTGGCCCCGGGCAAGCCTGGCAAGATTTCGGAAGTGCGCGCGGGCCGGCTTGTGCTGGATGGCGATATTCTGGTGCCAGCTGATGGTGAGGCGATTGTCATGCGCCGCCGCCTGGCAGCCAACGGTCTGGTGATCGTGGTGCTTGACGGCAAGGGGCGGGTCCATGTCGAAGGCATCGGCCTGCCGCTGGATGAGGATTATGACGATTTCACTGCCGAGGCGCGCGAAGACGTTGCCGTGGCGCTGACCAAGCTCAAGGGTGGGGCGCGGCATGACCGCGAAGCAATTTCTGAAGCGGCGCGCCTTGCAGCGCGTCGTGCCGCGCAGCGCTGGTCGGGCAAAAAGCCCCAGGTGCGCGTAATCCTGCCGGAGCCATAGGAAATGAAGATTACATCGATAATCGCGATTTACGCGATGTTCTGGGTGCTGGCCGCGTTCCTGGTCATGCCATTCGGTATCCGCACCCATGAAGAGGCTGGCGAGGCCACAATCAAGGGGCAGGCCAACAGCGCCCCGGCCAATTTTCAGCCGCGCAAGATTGCCCGGCGGGCGACGATCCTCTCGCTCCTGATGTTCGGTCTTTATTATGCAAACTACGTCAACGGCTGGCTTGGCCCGCAGGACTTCGACCTGACCCAGGTGATCGGCGACAAGCCCGATCTCCCCAAGAGTTACTGATCCCAAAGCAAAAGGGCGCGGCACCATTCGGTACCGCGCCCTTTCCTTATGCCGTCAGGCCGAATGATCAGCCAAGATTGGCGCTGGTCATCGCGTAGAGCATCGGCAGCGAGAGCAGCAGATTGGTGCGGCTCGCCATCAGGGCACGCGGGGCCAGCTTGGCCTTTTCCTCGGCGGTCGCTTCAACGATGCCAAGGATGCGCTTCTGCGCCGGCCAGATGATGAACCACACATTGAAGGCCATGATCAGCGCCAGCCACATGCCAAGGCCGATCAGGTTTACATTGCCTTCGCCCGAGAAGGTCATCGCCTGATGGCCATAGCCATTGACGAAAGCGATCACGAGACCGGTCACCACCGTCAGGAGGGCTGCCCAGCGGAAGAAGAAGAACACCTTCGGCGCGATGTAACCGGTAACGCCCTTCTTGAGCTCGTCCGGCACGGTCGGCATGGTCGGAACCTGTACGAAGTTCAGGTAATAGAGCAGGCCGATCCACAGGATGCCGAAGAATACGTGCATCCAGCGGAAGACAGAGTTGACATCAACAGTGGCCGAACCGGCCCAATGGAGCATCACGGCGATTGCCGCGATCAGCCCGACAACCAGCACAAGGTGCAGGTTTCCGAAGAACTTAGCCATTTGCTTCCCCCTAAATTTGAAGCTTGTGGTTGGCCCACACGAATGGTGGGCAGGCGCGCAGTATCGCCCGGACAAGCGGCAATGTCACACTGTTTTTGCCCCGTTTCCCCGGTCCTTTGGAGCGGGGGCGGTCATTCGTGGGGGGGATTCTCAAGCACATCGGTCTGTTGATCCACGGCCAACCCGTGGCGCAACAGCATCGGGATCTGGGCAAATGTGAACAGGAAGGTGGCTGGCAGAAAGATCCAGAGCTTGGCGGCAATCCAGTCTCCGAACGACAGCCAGTGGCGCAGCCCCTCGTTCAGGGCGGCCAGGGCCAGGAAGAACAGGCCCCAATTGCGCGAAAGCTTCATCCAGCCTTCATCACTCAGGCCTTCGAACGCCGCTTCAAGCAGAAGTTTGAGGAGGGCCTTCCCGCGCCACAGCCCAACAAGTAGGGTAACGCCGAACAGCAGGTAGATCGCCGTCGGCTTTACCTGGATCCAGATCGGATCGTGCAGCAAGACGGTCAGCCCGCCGAATCCGACGATCAACAGAGTCGAAAGCCAGAGCATTGGCGAAACCTTCCCCAGCTTCCATTTGGAAACCAGCAAGGCGATAACCGCCGCTACCATGAAACTAACGGTCCCCTGGATCACGGCGAGCACCTCGGCAACGCTGTTCCCGCGGTCGGCCGGTGAGAAGTATTTGTAGACCGCAAAGAACACGATCACCGGGCCGTAATCGACGACCAGGTTGAGCCAGCCCGATTTCTGCTTGTTTGCTTCTGTCATTACGCAACCCCGGCAATTACACGCGCGACCAGGTCCGGATCGAATGGCCGCAGATCATCAAGCCGTTCACCCACACCTATCGCATGGATTGGCAGGCCATATTGCTCGGCCGCTGCCACCAGAACGCCGCCGCGGGCAGTGCCATCGAGCTTGGTCATGATCAGGCCGGTCACGCCGGCCACTTCCTTGAACGTTTCAATTTGCTGCAGGGCGTTCTGGCCGTTGGTGGCATCAAGCACCAGCACGACATCGTGCGGAGCTTCGGGGTTGATGCGCCCCAGCACCCTGCGGATCTTGGCCAGCTCGTCCATCAGTTCGCGCTTGTTCTGCAAGCGCCCGGCGGTGTCCACGATCAGGGCATCGATGCCTTGATCGGTCGCAGCCTTGACCGCGTCGAACACGATGGAAGCGGGATCGCCGCCCTCCGGCCCGGTTACGATCGGCACGCCAACCCGATCCGCCCAGACCTTTAGCTGGCCGATTGCCGCTGCGCGGAAGGTGTCACCCGCCGCCAGCATCACGCCATAGTCCAGCTCCTGGAAGTAGTGCGCGAGCTTGGCGATTGTGGTGGTCTTACCCGATCCATTGACACCGATCACCAGGATCACCTGGGGGCGGGGAAACGCCACGATATCAATCGGCTTGGCGACAGGCCGCAGGATCCTGGCGATTTCTTCGGCCACGGCTTCCTTTATCGACTGTTCATCGGCACCGCGCTCAAACCGTTCCTCGGCGAGCCGCTCGCGGATTCGAGCAGCAACGCGGGGACCAAGGTCCGAAAGGATCAGCGCATCCTCGATCTCATCGAGCTGCGCGTCATCCAGCCGTGTCTTGCTGACAATGCCGGAAAGGTTTTCACCCAGGCGTTCGGAAGTCTTGCGCAGACCACCGAAAACCCGCTCGGTCCAGCTCGAGCTCTCGCTCATGCCAGCAGTCCTTCGACGATCCGGGTAGGGGTTACAGTCACGATAGTTCCAGCCTGTGTTCCGGGCGCCAACTGCACCCGCGCGAAATTCGGCGCATGGCCTGTCCCGTCGCGTTCGGCAAGCACCTCTTGCGGTTTGCCCAGCAGGGTTTGCAGCCATGCTGACCGCTGCTCTGACACGGCGTGGCGCAACTCTCCAGCGCGCGCCTTGATCGCAATGTTGTGAACCTGCGGCATCCGCGCGGCCGGTGTCCCTGTGCGAGCTGAATAGGGAAAGACATGGCCGTGAACGATCCCGAGTTCGCGAATGATCGAGAGGTTAGCGGCATGGGCGACCTCGTCCTCGGTCGGAAATCCTGCGATCAGGTCTGCCCCAATCGCTATTTCCGGTCGGCGGCTTTTAAGCTCACCGACCAGGCGGACAGCATCCTGGCGCAAATGGCGACGTTTCATGCGCTTTAGGATCAGGTCATCGCCGTGCTGCAGGGATAGGTGAACATGGGGCATGATCCTTGGCTCCCCCGCCAGCAGCTCAAGGAGGCGGTCATCGATCTCAATCCCGTCGAGGGATGAGAGCCTAATGCGCGGCAGAAGGGGGAAATTAGCAAGGATTGCGTCAACAAGCTCGCCCAGGCGAGGGTGCCCCGGAAGATCGTGCCCCCAGGATGTCAGGTCGACTCCGGTCAGAACGATCTCATTGGCGCCCGCGAGCAGGTGTCGTTCCACCTCGCGCAAGGCGTCTTGCACGGTTAGCGACCGGCTTGCCCCGCGGCCTTGCGGGATGATGCAAAAGGTGCAGGCATGATCACAGCCGTTCTGTACCGCGATGAAAGCGCGGGTATGGCTAGGGCGGGTGTTGGCTATTTCCGCTCCAACATTCCACGCACGCGGGTCCAGCTTGGTTTGGTTGGGGATCAGCCCGTCAACCTCCGGCATCCGCGCAAATGTCTGGCGCTCAATTTCGGCGGCGCAACCGGTCACAATCAAGCGGGCGACAGGGCGATCGCGGCGAGCGCGCCGAATTGCCTGCCGGGTCTGGCGAACGGCTTCGGCCGTGACCGCACAGCTATTGATCACGATCAGGTCCGGCTCACCCGCTAGTATCGCGCGCAGTTCTTCGCTTTCCGACAGGTTGAGCCGGCATCCTAGCGATATCACCTCGGCGGGCATGTCAGGCTCCGAACGCGTCCGGATCGAACGTGCCGCGGAAACTCTCGGCAGCGGGGCCGGTCATGGCAATGCGGTTGTCTGTCCCCCAGCCGATCTGCAGCGACCCGCCAGGCAGTTGGACGGTCACATTGCCCCGATCCACCATTCCGCGGCGCATGGCGGAGATAGCAGTGGCGCAGGCCCCGGTCCCGCAGGCCCGGGTTTCGCCTACGCCGCGTTCCCAGACCCGCAGGCGGATTTCGGTGCGGGAAACAATGGTCGCAACATTCACATTGATCCGTGCCGGAAACAGTGGATCCTGCTCGATCAATGGCCCCAGCCGCTGCAGGTCAACGGCATCGGTATCGGCAACAAAGAACACCACGTGCGGGTTGCCCACATTCACGGCACCCGGGTTTTCCAGGTCTTCCCAGCCGACCGGCAGGGCCTGGGTATCGAGTGGATAGGCCAGCGGGATAGCCTCCCACTCAAACCGAGGTTCGCCCATGTCGACAGCAATCCCGCACTCGACCGGATCGGTTGCGAGCATGCCGCCCAGCGTTTCAATCAACGCCGGCTTGGCAAGCAGGAGCCCGACCGCGCGGGTTGCATTGCCACAGGCTTCGACTTCGCTGCCATCCGCATTGAAGATCCGCATCCGCACATCCGCATGTTCGGACGGTTCCAGCAGGATCAGCTGATCGCATCCGATCCCGGTCTTGCGGTCGGCCAATGCAGCAGCTAGCCGGTTCGTCATAGCAGGCACGCCGCCTTTGCGCGCGTCAAGCACGATGAAATCGTTACCCAGGCCATGCATCTTGATGAATGGAACGCGCATGGGGTGCGTCTATGCGCTGTGTCGCTGCGCGTCCAGTGTCAGGCGATGCGGCTGCGGCCTTTGGCGATGCGGCTGCGGCCTTTGGTGGCGTGGCTGCCATGCTCCAACGTCAAATGCAGTTGGCGGAGGCCGGCAAGTGTTACATCTGCGGGTTCGGGATAACCGTAAACGTAGCCCTGCGCCTTCAGTCCTTCAAAATCGCCCAGTGCCGTGAGCACTGCTTCGGTTTCAACACCCTCAGCCGTCACCGGCAAACCCAGGCCTTTGCCAAGTGCTACAATCGAGCGCACAATCGCTTGGCTTTCATCGCTGTCTGGCAGGCTGGTCACGAAGCTGCGGTCAATCTTGATCCGATCGAACGGAAGGTTGCGCAATTGCGCGAGGGAGCTGTAGCCGGTTCCGAAATCATCGAGGCTGACCCGAATGCCCTGATTTTTCAGGCTTTTGATCATCGTTCGGGCAAGGCCGATGTTCTCGTGCAGATTGCTCTCGGTAATCTCGATTTCGAGCCGGTGTGGCGGAAAATTGGCTTCGACCAGCAATTTGAGCAGCTTCTGCGCGAACCAAGGATCGCGTAACTGTACCGGGGATATATTCACGGCCAGGGTAAGGCTCGGGTCCCATTGGCGGGCATCGCGCAAGGCCTGACGGATCACGGATTCGGAGAGATCTGCGATCGCTCCGATCTCTTCTGCGACAGGAATGAAGATGTCTGGACCCACTCGACCCAGCGTGGGCGAAATCCAGCGCGCCAACATCTCGAAGCCGACAAGTTCACCGGTCGTCAGGTCAATCTGTTTCTCGTAATAGGGAACGAATTCACCACGGGTTATCCCGCGTCGGATGCCAGCCTCAAGCTCGCTTCGAAAGCGCAGTTCGCTCTCCATCGCTGGCATGAACCATGCCACGCGGTTGCGCCCCTGGCGCTTCGCATTGAACATGGCAATATCAGCTTTGTGGAGCAGGGTTTGGACGTCGTTGCCATCTCGATCGCTTCGGGACAGGCCAATCGAAACTGTGGCTTCGATTTCTAGTCCATTCCAGAAGACCGAACGCCCCAGTTGGTCGGTCAGCTGTGCTGCCAGGCGATCAATCTGCTCACATTCCGTTGCGTTCAAGGCCATGACGCAAGCAAACTCGTCTCCCCCGATCCGCGCCAGAAGCGATCCAGCGGGAAGAAGCTGCTGCAATCGCTGGGCTGCAGCCTGAAGGATTGCATCACCAGCCTGGTGGCTATGAAGATCATTTACGTGTTTGAAATTGTCGAGATCCAGCATTGCGAAGGCGAGCATTTGACCGCGCGCGCGCGTCGAAAGCAGCAACTCCTCGGCTGCAGTCTGGATACTTCGCCGATTAAGGCAGCCTGTCAGTGAATCGGTTTCGGCCAGTTCCCGCGCTTCTGCCGCAGCTTCGCGATTGATTGCCACTTCGCCACGCAGAGCGCGAAGTCGATGCCAGCCAAACAGGATGAGGGCAATGTTGAGCAGCAGAGCGCTGGTGACGAGTTGGTCTGGTCCGCGGCCGTGGCCAAATATGCCGCGCAGAACCTGCGGCACAACTTGCGCGCCCATCACCGCAAACAATATGATCGCCGTTAACGCCACGCTCTGCGTGACATAGTCACGCTGCATGCGCTCAGTCGTTGAAGCCGCCCCTGCCATGGATCCCTTTGCCCCGAAGTTCGAGCGTAAGGGTCCCAGACTATGCTGAAATTTAGGTTAAGCTTCGTGCATCACTTTTTTAGGCCAATTTCGCGAAGTCGCTGTTGAAGGAATTCATCGGCGGTGATCGGCTCTGGATAGCGGTCCGGATTCTCGGGCGAAACACATTGCGGCAAGGTCTTGATTGGGAAATCGCTGCGCAGATGCAGGAAGAACGGCATTGAATAGCGGCTGTAGGCAGCCCGCTCTGGGTTCGGGTTGCGGACGCGGTGGATTGTGGACGGCAGGTAATGGTTGGTCAGACGCTCCAGCATATCCCCAACATTGATCACCATGGCCCCTTCGGGCGGTGAGGCACTGATCCATTCCTTGCCCTGGAACAGCAGTTCCAGACCGGCTTCCTCGGCCCCAAGCAGCAGGGTGATCAGGTTGATGTCACCGTGGGCACCGGCGCGGATTGCTTCGCCTTCAAGGTTGGGAATTGGCGGATAGTGCAGCAGCCGCATGACCGAGTTTCCATCGTCGATTCCCGGCTCAAACCAGTTCTCATCCAGCCCAAGATAGAGCGCGATGGCCGATAGGATCGTCGCTCCGGCTTCATCGAACTGGCGGTAAAGCTCGGAGAACACGGCCTTGAATCCCTCCGGGCGGTCTGGCCAGACATTCGGCGGCATCGAGGCGTCGGCTAGCGGGCTGCCTTCGGGCAGATCGCGGCCCACGTGCCAGAATTCCTTCAGGTCGTGGTGCTTGGCATCCTTGGCAATCTCCACCCCAAATGGCGTGTAGCCGCGGGCACCGGAAATCGCCGGATTGTGGTAGCTGCGCTTTTCGTCCTCGGGCAGGGCAAAGAACGCTTCCGACAGTTTCCAGGCCCGATCGATCAGATCCCGGTCGATCGCGAAATCCTTGACCATGGCAAAGCCGAAGGTCCGGAAGCTCTCCCCGATGGCCTGGGCAAATTCGGCCTTGGGCATGGTCAGCGAGAGGACGGGGAGGGAAGTCAGGGACATGGAGTGGACGCTTTCGAGATTCTAAGGCAATGGGCCGCCCCATAAACCCTTTCGCGAGTTCTGGCATGACGAAAATCAAATCATACTGGCTGATGAAATCGGAACCGGATGTCTACAGCTGGGATGACCTGGTCGCAGAGGGTGAGGGGACCTGGGACGGCGTTCGCAATTACACTGCACGCAACAATTTGCGGGCCATGCAGCCGGGTGACCTGATCTTCTTCTATCACTCGAATATTGGTGTGGAGATCGTTGGAATTGCGGAGATAACTGCTTCCAATATTCCTGACCCGACTGATGAGACCGGGCGGTGGTCAGCGGTCAAGCTGAGGGCCGTTCGCAAGCTGAAGCGCGCGGTTACGCTGAAGGAAATAAAGGCGGATCCTGCGCTGGCCGATATGGACCTGCTGACCAAGTTCCGCCTGTCCGTGTCGGCGGTAAAGCCTTCGGAATGGGACTATATCCTTAAGCTGACCGGCGACGCCTAGCTCTTTGCCCTCGCACGCAAACCTGAAACACTGGCCCCGCCGGCACTGAGCTGCTCAATATCGATTACAAGGTGTAGCAGGCGCAGACCTTTGCGGCTCCTGGCTGCTGCCAGCGCAGCATCGAACTCGGTGTTGGTTTCCACCCGTTCGGCCCATCCGCCATAGGCCCGCGCCAGTGCCGCAAAGTCGGGGTTATGTAGCGAAGTCCCGGAAACACGCTCCGGAAACTCGCGTTCCTGGTGCATTCGGATCGTGCCATAGGCCCCGTTGTCGACCAGAACGACCAACAGGTCGCAGCCATATTGCACGGCCGTGGCCAGTTCCTGTCCATTCATCAGGAAGTCCCCGTCGCCGGCTAAGGCTATCACGGTGCGTTCGGGGAACCGCTTCGCGGCGGCAACGGCCGCGGGAACACCATAGCCCATGGCCCCGGCAGTTGGCGCGAGCTGACTGGGGAAGCCATTGTAGTGCCAATACCGGTGCCACCAGCCCGAGAAGTTCCCGGCACCGTTGCAGATAATCGCATCGTCGGGCAGCTCCCGGCGCATGGTGGCGACAACCTGCCCCATATCCAGCTTGTGGCCGTTGGGCAGGGGGCTCGACCATTCAAGCCACTGCTGGTGCGCCTCAGGTCCGGCATCAAATGGTACGATATCATCGTCCCAAAGATCGGCTGCCTCGGCGAACTCGGCCATGTCGGCGCAAATCGCGAGGTCGGCGCGATAGACCCGGCCGAGTTCCGCAGGGTCCGGGTGAATGTGGACCAGGACCTGACCGGGATGATCAGGCGTGACCAGCGTGTAGCTGTCTGTCGTCGCTTCGCCGAGCCGCGCGCCAACCACCAGGACCAGGTCGGCAGACTTGATCCGCTCAACCAGCTTCGGATTGGGGCCGTATCCAAGGTTGCCGGCCCAGGCCTGGCTGGAATTGGGGATGGCATCCTGGCGGCGGAAAGCTCCGGCAACGGGCAAGCCGACCCGCTCGGCAAAGCTGGTGAAATGCTCGCGCGCCTTGGTGTGCCAGCCGGCTCCGCCAATGATTGCAACGGGTGCGCAGGCATCTTCGAGCATGCGCATCAAGGTGCCCATTGCATCGGGGCAAATGGCCTGGGCTGGCCGCGCGACGGCGGGGCGGGCAGCCAGTCCGGTTACTTCCTCCAGCAGCATGTCTTCAGGCAGCGCGATAACAACTGGGCCTGGACGCCCGGCAATCGCGGTCGCCCATGCCCGGGCGATGTATTCGGGAATACGACGCGGATCGTCGATCCGCAGGACCAGCTTTGCCAGCGGTGCGAACATGGTGGTGAAGTCGACTTCCTGGAAGCCTTCGCGGTCTTTCATCCCGCGATCGACATCGCCAATAAACAGCAGCATCGGCTGCGAATCCTGGAACGCCACATGCGCGCCAATGCTGGCGTTGGTCGCGCCAGGGCCGCGGGTAACGAAGCACACGCCGGGCTTGCCCGTCATCGCCCCATCAGCGCAGGCCATGAATGCTGCGCCGCCTTCTTGCCGGCAAATGACAGTTTCGATTTGTGGACTGTCGTGCAGCGCGTCGAGCACGGCTAGAAAGCTTTCACCCGGGACAGTGAAAATCCGGTCGCAACCCTGTTCGATAAGGCAATCGACGAGCAGCCGACCACCGTTGATGCTGGTCTGTTGTGTCATTTTTTCGTTTTAGCCAGTGCGCCCGAAAGGGGCAACGAGACTTCGGCGTTTATCATCGTATGGAATGCTGTCCCACTTTGGGAAGCCATTGCGCAAGGGCTTAAACGTCTCTGTCATAACGGTGAATCGTTGGTTAAAGTCTATGTCATGAGACGCGCGCTGGTTCTAACCGACGAAGGGGCTCGCCACCCATTCCTGGCGAGTTTACCTCAGCACATTCGGCGAGGGCCGCTGCCCGACGAACGGCGAAGTGTGTCCCGTCTCAATCAGCAGGATGTGAAGGACTTTTTGCTCGCCTACTGCGCCTGCTTTGTCGCGGTAAGTGCGTTTCTTATATGAGGAGCGCGGCCCGCTCTGCCTGGACAAGCTTCTGGCCCAGCCAAGCAGAGTAAAGGCACATTGCCGCGCCCAGCAGCAGTTGGTCGACCATCGGCAAGCCGGCGGCGCTCATGCCCAGGGCGAGGACTGAACCCAGAACCATCGCGCCGGAGTTGACGATGTTGTTGGCGGCAATGGTCCGCGCGGTTTCCGATTTATCGACGAAGGTGGTCAGGAAGGCGTAGAGTGGCACGACGAACATGCCGCCAGCAACCGAGATACCAAGGAGGCTGAGCATCAGCGGGATCGCCAGCGGTTGTCGCAGGAAACCCGACGTATCCAGCAAGGTGTCACCGCTAGGAGCAGGCCAGGAGTGACAAACCCACCAGAACGCGACGACAAACAGCGCCATTACGATCACTGAAACAGGAGCATAGCGCGCCGAAACCGTGCCGCGCAGCAGCGCGTTCACCGAAACGGAGCCGATCGATACGCCGATCGAAAAGACCACAAGGAACAGGCTGGCCACTTCCTTGCTGGCCGAGATCACGTTCTTGGCAAGTGGTGGGAACTGGATGAACAGGACCGCGCCGATAGCCCAGAAGAAGCTGATTGCCATGATCGCCAGAAAGACCCGTTGGTCCTTCATGGTATACTTGATGAGCGCGATGGAAGATCGCCACAGATGAAAATCGAGCGGTTGTTCGGCGGTCTGTGGCGGGGCTGGGGGCACATAGCGAGAGGTGATGTAGCCGATGACCGCGGTCAAGACGACGCCCGCTGCCGCCCATTCAACCGGGATCCATCCCGCCAGGATCGTCCCGGCAAGAATGGCGATATAGGTTCCGGCCTCTACCAACCCCGTGCCGGCAAGCACTTCATCTTCATGCAGGTGTTGGGGCAGGATCGCGTACTTGATCGGACCGAAGAAGGTGGAATGAACGCCCATCGCCAGCAATGCCAGCAGCATCAGGCCAATCGTAAAAGTCTGGTTGAGCAAGCCCTGCCAGGCCAGCAACAAGCCTAGGCCACCCACCAACATGATGCCGATTTCCGAAGCCTTCACGACACGGATAATCCGGGCCTTGTCACGCATATCGGCCAGCTGCCCGGCCAGCGCCGAAAGCAGGAAGAATGGCGCGATGAACAGGGCCGAGGCAACGGCGCTGAAAAGACCCTCTGCCGCTTCCGAGTTGTACAGCGTGTAGACAACGAAGAAGACCATCGCATTGCGATAGAGATTGTCGTTGAACGCATTGAACAGCTGGGTGACGAACAGCGGCAGGAATCGGCGGCTGCGGATCAGGTGGGTCGAGGTGGTCATGCGGCCCCTGCGTGGATTGCGCGGTTATCTTGCTCTAGCGGGAGAAACAGTGCGGACAATAGCAGTTGATCCCTTTTGCACTGGCCCGATCCGGGCTAGGCCTGGGTTGCGATGTGGACCCTGCCGAACATTCTGACGCTCTCGCGGATCGCTGCCTTGCCCTTGCTGGCCTTCCTGCTGTGGTGGCCTGAATGGCGCGTTGGCTATGGTCTGGCCTTCGTGCTTTACGTACTGATGGGCATTACCGACTATTTTGACGGCTATTTGGCCCGCACCAGCGGCGCCGTTTCGCGCCTTGGAATCTTTTTGGATCCGATTGCCGACAAGATTATGGTTGCCACGGTGATCCTGACCCTGACGGCGCAGGGTATCCTGCGCGGCCCTTATGTAGGGGATATGCACGTGATTGCCGGCCTGGTAATCCTTGTGCGCGAGATCGCGGTCTCCGGCTTGCGGGAGTTTCTTGGCGGGCTGCAAGTGTCGGTGCCGGTCAGCCGCCTTGCCAAGTGGAAAACGACCTTCCAACTCGTTTGCCTTGGGGCCTTGATCCTGGGTGTTGCTCTGCCGCAATGGACCGTCAACCTCGCGGGGCTGACGATCAACTTTCCGCATACAGTCGGTCTGACAACGCTGTGGGCGGCGGCAGCGCTGACCGTGATTACCGGTTGGGATTATTTGCGGGTGGGCCTCAAGCACATGGATTGAACTAGCCCGCGCGCAGTTCCTCCGCCAGCAGGCGAAACTCCTCACCGCGCGGGCTATTCTTGCGCCAGACCAGCGCGATTTCGCGGTTGGCGGATTCGCTGATGAGTGGCCGGGCAACAACCTGCGTACCGTTCAGAATTCCGGCATCGAGCGCCATTTCCGGGAGCATGGTGAGGCCAAGGCCATTATCGACCATCTGCACGAGGGTGTGAAGCGAAGTGCCGATCATCGTTGCACTCGCGCGCAGTTCAGCCCGGTTGCACGCGGCGAGCGCATGCTCCTTCAGGCAGTGCCCGTCTTCCAGCAGCAGCAGCCGGTTTTCGTCGATAAGGTCGGCCGAGATTTCCGCCGGAGGATCACGCGGGTCGTCCTTTGGAAAGGCGACGTAGAGCGCATCAAGTTCGATAGTCTCTTTTTCCACCTCGCCGGTGGGAAAGGGCAGCGCCAGCAAAACGCAATCGCTGCGTCCGTGGTGCAGACTTTCAAGAGCAGCTTGGCTGGTTTCTTCACGCAGGTAGAGCTTAAGCTGCGGGCGCTCGCGGCGCAGGCGCGGCAGCATCCGCGGCAGCAGGAACGGGGCAATTGTCGGGATCACGCTCATCCGCACTTCGCCGGCCAGGGGTTGGCCAGCGCTCTGAACCATGTCGGAAAGTTCTTCGGCTTCCCTTAGAAGCCGGTGGGCTTTCGCCACGACGGCATTGCCCAGAGGGGTGAAGCGCACCGCTCGTTTGGTCCGCTCGACCAGCACAACATCAAGCAGTGTTTCAAGGTCCCGCAGGCCGGCGGATAGCGTTGACTGCGAAACAAAGCACGCATCGGCCGCGCGGCCAAAGTGGCCGTGCTCATGCAAAGCGACAAGATACTGCAGCTGTTTGAGTGTCGGAAGGTAAGTGGTCATGACCGCCTACTCTGCCGCAGCCGAGGCGGGTTCGGCATCACTATTGCCACCAATTTCGTCGATATGGGCCATCTTTAGTCGGCCCTTGACGACAGCAAAGGCCAGCCTGCCTTCGACCAGTTCCAGCGCATCGCGGCCGAACTGCTCATACCGCCAGCCTTCGAGCAGAGGCAATTCACGCACACCCGCGGCCAGCAGTTCAAGATCTTCGCTGCGGGCCAGCAGGCGGGCGGCCACGTCAATCTCGCGGCTGCGGATCTTCAGCAACAGCTTGAGCAGGTCGGCAACGAGCGCGCCCTCTTTGCCCAGCGGTGCACCGCGGGACGTACGGGGCGGCAGCTCATCATCACTCAGCGGCTTGGCCGCTTCGAGCGTGGCCATCATCCGCTTGCCGATTTCATTATCCTTCCATCCGGCTGAAAGTCCGCGAACCTTCGCCAAATCGGCCTGTGTCTTTGGCGGGTGACTGGCGATATCGGCCAAGGTTTCATCCCGTGCGATCCGGCCGCGCGGAATGTTTTTGTCCTGCGCCTCGTGTTCGCGCCATGCGGCGAGCGCCTGCAGCCTGCCCAGCATCGCCGGGTTCCGACCAGCCGCCTTGATCCGCTGCCAGGCGATCGAGGGATCGTTGCGGTAGTTCGCCGGGTCGGCGAGCTTCTCCATCTCGATATCCAGCCAGGCACCGCGCCCGGTCTTGATCAGACGGGCCAGGATCTTGGGGAAGATCTTGGACAGGTGGGTTACGTCGCCGATGGCATATTCGATCTGCCGTTCGGTCAGCGGACGGCGTGACCAGTCGGTAAAGCGCGCACCCTTGTCGATCTGCAGACCCATCCAGCTTTCGACGAGGTTCGAGTAGCCGATCTGCTCACTTTGGCTGATTGCCATCATGGCGATCTGGGTGTCGAAGATCGGGTGCGGCGTTTTTCCGGTCAGATTGTAGATGATTTCCACATCCTGTCCGCCGGCGTGAAAGATCTTCAGGACATGCTCGTTATCCACCAGCAGATCGAGCAGCGGTGATAAATCGAGCCCTTTTGCCAGCGGATCAATCGCCGCCGCTTCCTGTGTATCCGCGATCTGGATCAGGCAGAGTTCGGGCCAATAGGTGTTCTCGCGCATGAATTCGGTGTCAACGCACACGAAGTCTGCCTTAGCGAGCCTTTCGCACAGCGCTGCGAGTTCTGCGCTGTCGGTGATCAGGGGGTGTATCTTCATGCTTCTTTTCTGTAGTTGGGCCCGTGCGAGCCCCCGGCTTGACAAATGTGCGGCCATCGCCTGTTAGCCGCGCCTTCGCCCCTGCATCATTGCAGGCCGATTGGAAAGAGTTTCGATGCATCTTTATCGTTCGCACACC
>JACCDJ011063941.1_pt1 | contig 57828 bp, 59 predicted proteins | sample 7444481 | NCBI WGS metagenome assembly JACCDJ01 (sample SAMN15323435, study PRJNA562643) | freshwater metagenome | isolation source: river surface water | place: USA:Blue River Watershed | collected 2017-08-15
CAACGGATCGAATCCTCTGTGTACTAGATATTCGACAACTTGTCTTATGTCGTTTTCACATTCTTCATCGAGATCTTGTTCCAACCAATCGTCGATAGTTTTTGTATCTATAGGTAATTCTCTAGGAGTAAACGGCTCATCAAATGTATAATTTATTTCTGTTTCATTAGATTTAGTTCTAAGAGCATTGAGTTGTATTTCGGCCACCTGTTGATCTGTAGCGCCTAACCATTGTAACAAATTTTTAAATTTTAAACTTATACTCTTACCAGGTTGCCAGCCAGTAGAAAATCCGCAGTTAAAGCAGTGATAAACAATTCCTTGTTTGATTAAGACACCTGCTCTTTTTCTCGTGTCTTGCTTATGTCCGCGATGATGACAACAGGTAGCATTAAACGATCGCCACCCGGATGACGATGTTTTTGCTCTCGCAGGAAAATGAGATAAAATTTGATCTATGACTTCAGTCATAGTACAAGTATATTACCTGTATAGGATTTTGTCAACCGTTCCTACAGTAGATAGATTTCCAAGAACAACAAAGGTTTTTACACCATTATACGATGAGCCTGTCCATGATATAGTTTGGATGATACCGTTAGGGTTAACTGTAGATACCGTAATTGATAAATCATTGGTAGGAGTTTCACCGCCTAACAAAGAACCCGAAATGTTGATGACATCTCCGACTTTATATCCCATGCCGCCATTACGTATGCTAACGGAATAAGTTCCTAAGATTGATTGTTGGACAACAAATTCGCCCACAGCATGAGCACTATTAGGAATATGAACGACACGCAACCATTTATGGATACCGGTGACATTAACATAAAACGAATCTTGATTTACAGCAGTTATAGATTTTAATGTTACCCAATCGCCGGGCCGAGGATCAGAATCTTGGCTGGCTTGGAAATCTATAGATCCTGTATAATTATTAGACCAAATTTGAAATGTATGGAAATTCTTGCTGGGTCCTGCAATACTGCCTGTTTCTATAACAGCACTTTCATATCTATCTTGACCTGTTTCACCTACACTCGAAGGGGAAACCTTCTTAAATTTTTTGATTTCAAACCCATCGTAAAATTCACCTTGCACACTATCTCTTAGTTCTAAAACACCCCTTGCGTTGAACTGACTATCGCTGTAACAGACTTTACTAGATAATAGAATATAGCCCTCTGCTGTTACCTGTCTTTCTTCTAAGATTAATGTATATTCATAATTGCCTGAATTAAAATCCAATAATTCATCTTCAGAAATAGTAGTTTCATAAGTACCATTAGCGTTTCTGATAAAATCTGAAGATAACACTCTAAGTTGTGTCCTCGGATCCAAAACTGAGATAACTAAAGTATTGGTGCTGGTAACTTTTTTCTGATCTTGATTTCTAAGATCTACTTGAACTAAGTTATCTACACCTTTATAAATGATAAGAGGTCGTTGATAGAACATGCGAAAAGTCTCCGGTGCAACTGCGTCCAAATAGGCAACTAAACGATTTGGATATAAATATGTGTGGTAGTTGTGCATCAAGTATTTATTATGCGTATAACTGAAAATTTAAGTAAAAACTTCCCCTGGATAACAGTCTTAACCTACGTTGAAAAAGAGTACGTGGGCGTCGTGATCAATCAAGACCCGCAAGTAACTACCCTTTACGATTGGGAAATGATCAGAGATTTTTCGCAAAGAGAAAGATTCGTAGAAATGGCTGACGCTTGGTGGTGGGAATCAAATAGACAAATTCCTATAAACATCTTCATGATTAGAGAAGCCCAAGAATTCAAGTATGCTATCAAAACACTAACTACGAAGGATGTGCGTATTGATCTGGGTCCTTGTATGCGGTTAGATCAGATTATGACTAAAAGAGTAAAAAGACGTAGTATTACTCTTATACGTAAAATTTAACTGAATTCGTAACTAATTTGTTCGCAAATTAAATTCATCTGACAAACGATAGCCAATGCATAAGCAGTAGCGTGGCTTTTCTTAAAATAATATTCATCGTTCGTCGGTTTCGTCCATACCTCGTTCATTACCGTATTCCAATCTTTCCCGATCAGATAACGTTTCGCAGGTCGAATCATCGCCAATACTGCTGCTAACTGCTCTATTGACTTGGGCTTCATTTGTCGTAATATAGAACCATGCCCGTTTACGTGAAAGAGTAAGTTGACGAATTCGTCTTGCTCTAGAAGATCCCATAGTGGCTCCTGGTTGGCTAGTTCTTTTAAATGATTACGATCTCTTACCCCGTTGTATAATGAGGCGTTGAGAAAATCTATTTTAAATCTACCTTCTACATGTTCATCATAAGGAATTTCACATAATAAATCTAGAGGTCTAACGGGTTGATCTTGAAGATATATTCCAGTGTTGTGAGGCTTTAACTCTCCGCCATCTAATCTAGAGGCGATTCTATGAGGGATAACTTCGAGGGCTTTTTTTCTATCTGCAAAATCGATGTCAATGTCCATTATTGTAACCTTGTTGTTTCAAATAAAAGTAACGGTAATGTTTCTGCTAAAAAATGAGCATATTCCTCTGAATCTTCTTCGTCATCAAAACCAGAAAATAAAACCATAACTGTATTATCTTCTGATATTCTTACTTCTATATCTATGTCGTCTCTAGAAATAAATTCTTCATTATCTTTCAACTCTTCGACTTCTGGTTCCGCCCTTTTCTTAGGCATTATAATATCCTCGCTTCTGTTATTGTTTCTTTTACAAGATCAATATCGTTGGGCCTTGCCTTAAACCTTTGTTTCCAATATAACGGATCGATAATCTGATCAATTAAACCCAATTGATGATCGTCAAACTGTTGTAGTAATTTTCTTCCTGCTGGAGTATTTAACTGTAACCACGGCGATACCAGTCCTTCACGTAAATGATAAAGATTTAAGTTAGGATTGCAATATTTAAAATAGTGAGCGAAGTCAGCACTGTGTTTTCCTGCCCAATCTACCATAGTTTCGATCGATCTAGAAAGTGCATCGCCTGCTGGCTCTAATCTGATTGTGTCTATTACATATTGATAGTAAATTTCTTCTCTGCACCAGTGATCTAATTTTATTCCGCTTTTAATTACATATTCGATAAATTTTTCTGGATATAAGGGTCGAGAGTTAGAAATCAAACTTCCAAACTTTACAAAAGCAGTATAGTATGGACTGTGAGAAAAATTTGCATAATCTTTAATTGATGATGTCGGTTGATTTATTTGATAAAATTTTTGATATGCGATCAGTCCCCAGCGGCACGATTGGCTCTCTCTGGCCAGCCATCGTCGTTTATATTCGCAAACATGTACTAATAATGTAGACTCTTTTGCGAAAGTTTTACCGCAATGATCACACTTAAACACCGGCTTCTTTAATCCTTTTATCGTCCCAGCCCGATTGTTTGAGATATTCTTTGATTTCAGATTTGTCAGTAATTGCATTTAAGGTCTCTAAGTCCGACATCTTTGCATTAGGAAATAATTCGCATAGTAGTGCTAATTTTTTATCTTTTTCTCTTTTAACAGATATCCAAGGATGGAATTCTATTTTTTTATTTTCATGACTACAGGAACAGGCTAACTGCCAGGCTAGTCTAGGGTGTTTACTCATTATACTAAAAAGATTTTTATTAAATCTTTCATTGGTAACCAAAACAGCGTGGGCCTGACGATCGGCGCTTCCCTGCACACTCGATAGATATCTATTAAGAGTAAAGAAAACCAAAGACTTCTTTTGAGATTCTGATAGATCTTCCCATAAGTCTTTAGCATTTAAATCTATCGCTGCTAGTTGATCTTTTAGTGTGAAATCATCAGCCATTATTTTGAAAATCCTACAGTTTCTCTTTCAATGTCTTCGTGATCAAATTCAGCCCAATACAATTCAAATGCAACAGTATCTTCAACGGCTTCAAATTGATGGTATTCGCCGGGAGCGACTTTTGTATATTGTCCTGCTTCTAATAGGGTTTCATCAACTAGATCGTAATTATTTTTCCATACACGAATAATCATTTTACCAGATTCAACAAAAAATCCGTTCCATTTAAATTTGTGTTTGTGCTTTGAACACACGCCTCCCGCTTTGGCTTCAATTCGATGAAATTCTAATACCCCATTGGCTTCTAATAATTCTGTTTGTCCCCACACTTTACCTGCTTTCATTATAACTCCTTAGATTAATTTATGCAAGTGCAACATCTCACTCTGTCTAGAAATTTCTTTAACAAAAAAAGCACACGGAGGAGATTTTTCGTTAGATAAAGGAACAGTTAACAATTGTCCGTTTTTCATTTTAGGAAAATACCAACGCACATCTTGGTAAATGTTAATAATTTCTATAGGCATATATTCTGCTCTAAATCCGCTTAAAGGATTGAATACAAATGCATCAAATCCTCTTTCATTAATACTGGTTAGCGGCAATACTTCTGGATCTAAACCGCATTCTTTATCACCTACTACCATGCACCAATCTAAAGGCATTTGAATTTCGTTATCGCCTATTCTTAATAAAATAGCAGGACTGTTAAATGATTCAAGAAAAATCAAGGGCATATAAAAAAAGTCCGGCTCTTGAGGATTCGAATTATCGAGAACAGAAAATCTTACATCTTCCTCTAATTCTTCCGGAATCGTATTAAGATCTAACGCTTTATCATCTAACGTTAATATTTTCATTTAGTGTTTACCTTAGTTAATGTAAAGGGGTATTTCGCCTCTTTATAATATTTTTTTCTTTCTGTAAGATGTCGCTTTGCATACTTACATGTGGACGTGATATCCCAGATTTGGACGAAGTCCTTGTCTTCTGCTCGCCTAATACCTCGTCCAATGCTCTGTATAACACGGACAAAACTTTTTCCGGGTTCCAAAAGAACCAAATTAAAAATCCTAGGGATATTAATACCCACAGCGGCCACACCGTAAGTCGCCACAATAATCTTGCCATCACTAGTTTTAATTTCGTCATATTCTTCCTTGCGTTCGCTGAGTTTTACTTCGCCGGATATAAAAACTGCGTCTGAAATATTTTTTAACAGTTTGTTTCCGGTATCAATTCTATTCACTAAAACTAATGTGTTACCAGTTTCAGATATTTTTTTGATATAAGTCGACAACCAGTTCAGTCTATTATCGTCAGTAACTAACCATGTATATTCTTCTTGATATGACCTAAAAACTTCGACATCGTTGGTTTGCAATATTTGAATATCTAGTTTGGCTAGAACATCTTTCTCTTGTAAATCGTAAGCACTTACTCGATTGATTACTGGACCTATACTAGCCAATATGCTTTGAAATTCCCATTTTTCTTTTGGTATAGTTCCTGTTAACCCCCATCGAATGAAACAGTTTTTAAAATTTTGTGTTAGCAATTTTGTTAAAACATCCGCTTTGGCCTGATGTACCTCATCAACAATAACTGCCACAACACCATCACAAAATTCTGCCAACGTAAGTGTTTCTTCGTCGTAACTTTTCTTGTCTAGAATGTTAAGGCTTTGCCATGTACATATAGTGTGTGTTCGATTTAATTCTTTACGATCACCAAAATATACACCAACATCAAGGCCTAAGTTTTTATAGTCTTCCTCAGTTTGTACAACAAGCGATTTGTTCGGAACAATAACCATCGTACGGCCATATACCTCACAAAGATGCGACAACGTCGCTGTAGTAATTGTTTTCCCCGCACCTGTGGCTACCTCCTGTAGAGCCTGATGATTTTCTAAAAATTTATTTACAACGTCATATTGATAATCTCTCAATACGATTGGCTTTCCTGCGTCTGGATGACCTTTAGGCCATACCTTGCCTTTATCGCTCCAATAGTTTTCGGTGATCGTTTCGAATGATATATCGTGTGTTTTTCTTAAATCTTCAATATCTATGTCGTAACCAGCATTTTCAATCACAGGTAATATGGTATCTAAATGTGCAAGGTAACCAGTCCCTCCGATCCCGAAAAAAGTTTTTGTACCGTCCCATCTACCTAATTTGTAGGCAGGCATATGTCGTGCATAAGGGAGGTCAAATTTTAGTTCGTTTACTATTTTTCGTCTAGTTTCGACAGATAATCCCTCGAACTTTATATTGACTTCGTCTTTAATTATTAGTTTACACGTTGCCAAATTTTTTGCCTCTGTTATTTGTAGGTTTAGTATTTCCTAAGAAAAATATGCAATAGTGCTCGTCGATCCATTGCTGCGATTTTTTACTGCTAGGCATAAAAGCCTCGTTGATTGCTATAATTTTAACATTTTCTTTGTCAGCGAGCAACCACTTTGCAGGCTTATCTTTGAATATAAGATAATCGGCAGTTTTTAAATCTCCGCCTAGACTGTTGTCTTTTATCCATTGATTGAACTTATTATTATCTTCATTTTTTTCTCTGAACGCTATTTTAATTTTTCCAGGCGAAATATTCTTCTTCTCTGATATTTCAACAAAGTTCTTGACCCACTCGTGTGTCTTGTAAGAGTTGACAACAATTACTTTACGTCCGGATACCGATTCTGAAAAATCAAAAAATTTATCTAGATCGTTCGACCAAAAAAAGTTAGTCTTAGTTGAAAAAATTGCTTGATATGGAAGATCTTGATAGTTACCTACTAACCGAAATCCTAGATTTTTTGCCAACATTAAATCATCTATTACCTTACCGGATTTTTTCTCCTCAAAATAAGATACGGCTTCGATGGTTGCATTATGCAGAGTTACTGCATTATTAATAACATCGCAATAAGGAAAATATTTTTGTGAATTTTCATAAATTTCGTCAGTTTCAAGAAAATAATTGCTTAACTCTAACGAGATATTAAATTGATTATTTTTTAAAAATTCTTGAAGCAGGATAGGATTGAGATCATACAGATGAAAGGTTCTAATTTTTTCATCTGCTCGCCATTTTGATTTTATTTGTACCTCTCTATTTTTGTCGATGACATGTTTTTCGAATAGTTCTTTGATATGATAAGGGTTTTTTAATGTAAGTAGAGGATTATTATTTTCGTCTAATTCAATGTCGGCGAAGCAATCATGATCAATCACTCTGAAAGGTTTAGACCAAATAGGATCTTCTATCCTCAGAGACGAAATTTTCAGTTTGTGTAAAAAATTTTTGTATTTTTTTAAAATTCTAAGAATAAACGATGCCTGGGCCTGAGTAATTGGTTTATCATTTAGAAGTAAATGATAAAAACTACTGGCTGCTGCTAGATCAGTACTCTGCAAAGATAATCTGTGGATATCTACCTGTTGTAAAAAATCTAAAAACAGTTCTTCTGTGGTCGCATGTTCAGTCATAATAACATTATATAGGACAACTTACAGAAAATCAACCATAAGTCTTTTCAAAGGAATACCATCCTTTATCTCGTCCAAGGTCCATTCGGTATGGCAAATTCTAAGAAACCAATCCCTCCTGTCTTGCTCGGAGGGAGTAGTTATATTATCATAGGAGCACCCAATGGGTTTGGCCAAACTTGAGGAATCTACTATGACAGGTACTCCAGAAATGCCGCAATGAACCCCAACACCACTGTTATGATTGACTATACAATGATAATCTAATCTAAAATTAAAATCATCGTAGGTATTTGGAATTATTTGAGGTTGTTCATATGTGCAGCCAGCCGGTATATGTTTTAATGGACTTCTAGGGTGCGATCTAACTATGATTTTACGGTCGGTAAATTTGCGAATTTCGGCAATTTGTTCAGACACCCAGCGATCAACTGAAGGCATACCTTCCCATTGAAGACTTTTTTCGTGCTGGCAGGCTATAAGTATTTCGGGTTTTCGAATCGACAACGGAGATTCTAAAAAGACCCCCAATTTTTTAGGTCTTGATGTATCGATATTTTGATGATTTCCGAAAAAACCAAGACCGTTAATATGATCGAATGAGATTCTCCAAGTTTTCCCTCGTATAAGAGTACCGACTTCTACTATTAAAATCTTTTTACCTTGAAGTTTTGCAGTTTCATAGATCTTGCGATTTCCAACCATGCGCCCGTGCCATAAAACAGACCATATAATTGGTATATCTTCGTTAGAATCCACTAGTTCTCCCCCAGCATTACGAAGACCTTCGGCTAGTGCTTGAAAAACCGGAGGACTATTCAGAGCACCGTATTGGGAATAAATTTTAAACTTGATTTTATTCATAATAAATATCAGAGTATTTAATTTACTATGGCTAGTCTTGCAAAAAAACTCGGTAAAATACTTAGAAACAATAGAAATGTGGTAATGATAGAACCATCGTCTGAAATGCTGGCTGAAATGTCTCTACATTTTGAAAATGTTTTCGTATTCACGGAAAATCAACCAATGGTTAAAAAGAAAAACATAATCTATCGGCAAGGATTTGAGGATTTCAATTCACTGCCTGATATAAGTCTGTTGTATGTTGGAAGAAATAGCATGGATAAATTATTAAATTGTCAAAATCTGCTTTTAAAATCAAGAAATTTTGTAATGATCGAATCTGCAGAAGAATTAGGCAAAAAACTTAAAAGACTGTTCGTCGGCGCATCATACGAACTGACAGAAATTTCAAAAAAATGGCAGATGTGGAAACCAAGCGAAAAGGAAAGAAGATGAAAAAAATTGCATTCGTAACAGGGTTGACCGGACAAGACGGTCCTTATCTATCAAAATTACTTTTAGAAAAAAATTACAAAGTTTACGGACTTGTTAAGAGATATTCTAATCCAAATTTTGATAATATCAAATATTTAGGTATAGAAAATGATATTGAATTAGTCACGGGTGACATAACCGACGACGGAAACATGAATCATTTAATCAAAACAATTAAACCTAATGAATTCTATAATTTAGCCGCACAAAGTTTCGTAGGTGCTAGTTGGGATCTTAATAAATTAACGACAGAAGTCAATGCTGTCGGACCTCTTAATATCTTAAATGCAATTAAACAACATAGCCCTGCTACAAGATTTTATCAAGCATCTACATCTGAAATGTACGGTAATAGTATAGAATTTTCCGGGGGATCGCAAGACGAAAATACTCCCTTTATGCCTAGAAGCCCGTACGGAGTAGCAAAACTTTATGCTTATTGGATGACAATTAATTTTAGAGAAAGTTTTAGTTTACATGCCAGCAACGGTATCTTGTTTAATCACGAATCTCCTATCAGAGGTAAAGAATTTGTTACCAGAAAAATCACAGACGGCGTAGCAAGAATTAAATGTGGACTTGCAGATAGTATCACGTTAGGAAATCTCGATTCTAAGAGAGATTGGGGATTCGCAGGAGACTTTGTCGAAGCGATGTGGCTCATGTTACAGCAAGACCAGCCTGGAGACTATGTGGTAGCCACAGGTGTGCAATATACAATCGGCGATTTATTAGAACGTGCATTTTCTCATGCAGGAATTTCAAATTGGGAGCAATATGTAAAGAGCGATCCTAGGTTCAAGCGACCTGCCGAGTTATATAGTTTGTGTGGAAATCCTAAAAAAGCAGAGACTGTATTAGGCTGGAAACGTAAAACTGATTTTGATGACCTGGTAAAAATGATGGTAGAAGCCGATATTAAAAGATATGGCGGAGATCGGCAAACATCTACAACAGAAATCGATTGGACATTGCAAACAAGATGAAAAAGGCAGTAGTTACTACTTTTCATCATGAAGGTTATATCAAATATGGCAGGAGAATGATCCAAACATTCTTAGAGAATTGGCCTAACGATATAACTTTATATGTTTATCCGCAAGATCATCAAATTACCGAATCGGCACCTAATTTAGTAGTGCGAGATCTGCATTCTTCTATTCCAGAACTTGTGGCATTTAAAGAAAAGTGGCGTAACGATCCGAAGGCTAGGGGAGAAGTTGCTTTAGGTCCCCCAGGCCCAAAAGGAAAAACTCCCGGACTAGGCTTTAGATGGGATGCTATAAGATTCAGCCATAAAATTTATTCAGTTTGTCATGCTGCTCGTAATACAGATGCAGATATTCTTCTCTGGATGGATGCAGATATGGTTTGTCATACTCCTATTCCCCATCATTTCATTGATAATTTAGTAAAAGGTGTTGGTTTAGGATTTTTAGGTAGAGAAAGAAAGTTTACAGAATGCGGATTATACTCAATGGATCTTAGAGATCCTGTTACTAATAAGTTTCTTGTAGAATTCCAGAGAGCCTATGACACTGGTAGGCTGTTCTCATTCAGTGAATGGAACGACTGTTGGGTTTTTGACGAAGTTAGGAAAGAAATAAAGAAATTTCATCCAGACTGGCAATGGAACGACTGGTGTAAGGGACTAATAAAGGGAGAAGGACATCCTTTAATTAATAGTGCGTGGGGTGCTTACTTAGATCATTTAAAAGGAAAAAGAAAAGACACAGGTAAAAGTCTTAAAACTGATCTAATTGTTCACAGACCAGAAAAATATTGGATCAATCCTCGCTAGACCAATCGGCTTTAGCCCCTTTGGCTTTGTAATGATGTATGTAAGGTCCTAACACTGTATGTCTTAACGGTGTTTTGTATGGCTTTGTAAATTTACTGCATAAATCATAGGTATCAGTATTAATTTCTTCTAATACTCGTCCATAAACATCATTGTCATAAAATCTTCTTAAATCTTTTTGATCATGTTCTAAATATCTTCTGCGATATTCGTCTCGGAATCTTGCAAACTCAGGATGTCGTGTATTAACTGCGAAAAATCCCGTTTCGGGTACATACCATCTTCCCGGAGTACCGTCTTTCTTTTCATAATATGTGACACCCATGTGTGTGCTTAATACTTGATTAGGCAACAAAGATTCTATAAAATTTTTATCTAAATTTCCAATAGAAATAACATCGGCATCAATCCATATTATCCTGTCTGCCGATGTAGTCTGCATAGAATGAATAAAACTAAAAGCCTTTTTAGCAAACTTGCGTTCTTGTCCGCCTATCTTTCCACGGGCTAAAAATTTTTGATATTCAGTTACTTCAAATGGAACATTGATAACTCTTTTATCTTTAATGATGTTAAAAGTTCCTTCTACATAACATCTAATAGATAGATCAGTTGGCCAATATTGTAACCAAGTTTCTATACAGTCCTTGCCTATTTTATTGTAATAATCTTCGCTGAAACTTGTTATAATTTCTAAATTCAAAGGTATCTTTTTATATGAGTCCATGCCTCGCCTCGAACTAATTCATCAAAATTCCAATGGAACATTGCTAATCTTTGTACCCAGGGTTCTCTATCAGGATAATTAGGAAACTCGATTAATGATAAATTTGTATTTGCGATATCTTTACATTGGCTTCGTTCTGGATCAGTAACGAATACCGGATATCCCTCAATGGCTGCACCAACTGTTGGGCTAGAATTATAATTGACCACTGCCCAGCAATTTTCTAAATCTTGCATTAATGAAGTTCCAGGACGCGATAACCTAACGCCTTTCAACAAAGGAATCTTTTTCATTAGATTTTTTGGTGCAAGATATCTTAGTGCGTCTTTATCTCCCGGGTGTGCTCTAATCAATATTTCTCTATCTGTATGTTTTCTTAAAGTTTTTATAGTTTCTGCAGCCCAGTCTACTACATCAAACCCAGACATGCTCCAGCCACCGTTTCTCTGTAAACATAATAAAATATGATTACCGTTTTTTCTATATTTTTGTAAGCCTATACCGGTAACGGCTGAAAATTTTTCCCATCTTTTTGGATCGATATTATCATCACAATAATTTCCTGTATTAGGAAATATACCGTCGAGACTGTACCTTAGATAATGAAAAGGATTAGAAGTATCTTTATAAAGAAACAAATTACTATCTGCAATAATTACGTGCTTACCACGACGCATTTGATATTCTAAAATTTGCCTTCTAAATACTAGATGCGCCGATTCCTTTGAATTTTCATGAACCCAACCAACCATCAATGCTGCATCAGCATCAATTAATCTATGTTCGCTTACCAGTTCAACTTGATCGCCCACGAAACTTACTCCTAAACTAAAATTGTTTAAGATTTGTTCTTTCTCCGCATTTTTATTTTTAGGAGGCAAACAGGCGAGATATGTAGCAAGTTTCATTTAGTTTTTTTCTTTTTCTCTTTTACTAATTCTGCTTTATTATCGATACCTAAGTGATGAATCATAAATTCACTGAGAATACTGTTTTCTAAACAATAACGACTAATGTATTCTGTAGGTTGATTCTTCCATGCTGATCTGGGAGGACAGAGATTAGTCATATCCCATTTTACTCTAACATGATTAGCCGCATGATGATCATAAGGTTGAGGTAACTGATGAATAATTCCGTTATACCATGTTAGCGAATAGTCCCTAATGAATTTTTCAAAATCTTGTTTTTTGGTATCGAATGCAACGACCCCAGTATCAATAGGACAATCATCGGGCAATCCCCAATCAATACCGCCATCGAGACTAGCCCACATATTTTGTTTAGGATGCAACATATCTATAGCCTTTTGTCTTGAAAATGATCGAGTAATAGAAATATCAGCATCTATCCATACAACCAACCCTTTAAATTTCCTAGTAGCCCAAATCTGAGCCCTGCTTTTTTTCCAAAAACGGTCTGCCTTGGTGCCGCCCATGCCTTCTTTCATCCACGGATCATCTGGACTGGCAACATCTTTCCAAAAACTAAATATCCGGCCGATGCCGATATCTACAGGTTTATCGTCCCATATAAAGACAACGTCCCCTGGAAGATTTTTCCATGTAGGTAATGTGTATTGCGCTACTTCTTCGTAATACGATCTAGATAATGATGTGACCCAAGTTATTGGGGTTCTTTGTATGGTATGATCTCTCCCTATATAATCGGCATACTCTATAAGATATTTCATCCATACATTGTTAAAAGGACAATTGGTATATTCTTTAAACCAAGGCCCTCCCTCTGTATAATGATAAGCAAACGGAGTCACTATATTAGGATCATTATAACCTACAAGAAAATTATATTTTAAATTTAAGTCACCGATCTCATCATCACGTAACCATTCGAATCTATGTAAGAATTGGCCGGTTGTATTATTAATTAACTCAGGAGTAATTTTAGCATTACTGGGATGCTCGCAATTCCAAAGAATCATTGAACTCCAATTTTTTCTAGGATATTGTGTTTGTTGTTTTCCGTCCATCTTAACTGTGTTGGTGGGTTTGTGGTCGTGCTTGACAACCATGACTGCATATCTTTTGTCTGCTTTTTCAAATAATTCTTCAATATTACCATCCCATACAAAATCGCAATCGCAAAATAATGCCCAGCCAGTGTAATTATTAAGATAAGGAACTAAAAATCTAGTAAATGTAAATTCAGTAGACGACAATGAATCGACCTGACGATTATAAATTCCTTCTCTTCTAAGGTCTGACTGAACCAAGGGAATAACTTCTGCAGATGCACAATGTTTATAGATTGAATATTCGCAAACTTTATAGGCAATGTCTTCTCTAGAATCATAACCTACAAATACTGTGTGTATATCACTGCTCATTTAAAATTCTCCAAGCGGTTCCATCTTTAAGTTCATTTATATGGAATTGTCCATAAGATAAATGACAAGCCCATTCATAAACTTTATCTCTATCAGGATAATAAGGCTCTTCAATCTTACTTAAATCTTTTAATGTTACTGGTGCGGCAGCATGGGTTGGTGCCAAAGTAAATGCAGGAATTCCATGCAATACTGATTCGGTTGCAGAGTTAGAATTAAATGTGACTAGACAATGCACATCATCATCTAATGCCTCTTTCAATGTATTAGTTATTACTCTGTCTGCTCTGCTCTTTACTCTTTCACGAACCACAATTGGCCGATCAGTATACTCTTTAATTGTTTTTACAGTTTCCTCTACCCATTCGTCCAAATCAAATCCATAAAAAATCATAGGCTTTTCGTCTGGTTTAGCAATAAGGATCTTACTTCCTCCTTTTTTCCAAGGCTGGATAGGAATCATTAATTTTTTAAATCTGTCATCGGGTCGCTTAATAATTTTATCATGTTGAAGATCGTTCTTGACTATTCGATGATAGAATTTCCATCCCATTGGATTTAATGGATTTCTATGATTACCTAAGTAACCTGTATCCATAAAATAAAAATCTCTGCCGTTTAACCAACACTTCTGCATGATTTTTTTCTTAAGGATACCTCTCAACACAATAGGATCGTTAGAGTCGTCGTAGTTAAAATCATCTGTGTTTATAACTCTACCACCGCTACCTAAAGCAAACATATTGATGTATTCATCTTTGCCTTCTTTACTTAAAAAAATCCAATTATTCATATGATATAAAAATTTTATCGTCAGGTTTAATATGTTTTATTTCTCTATAGTTTAGATGTTTAATCATGTCATTAAACTTTTCTAAATTATAATTTGTTTTTAGAGTCTTGTGAGGATTATCTACTAGAACTTCAATCATTAGAACTGGTTTATGAGTTTTAATGGTATTCACAGCACCTTCTAACACTTCCGCTTCCCATCCCTCAACATCGATCTTTATTAAGTCAACTTTACTAAAATTAAAAGAATCTAATTTTATGACATTAATATTTTCTAAATTTCTAATTTTATCTTTATGTTTAGGTTGAACATATCCTTCGTCTATCAACTGAAAAGAACCGCTGTTCTTTTTCGTTCTATAACTACCTTTTGAATTGCCTGTAAAATTTCCTACAGCATAATTAAATGTTTCTACGTTGTTGAATTTTTTGAGATTTTCGATAAGACATGTAAAATGTTGTTGAACAGGCTCAAACGCATAAACTTTATCGAATTCTTTAGCCCAATGTGCAACACTGATTCCTATATGAGAACCGATATCTATAGCACAACTTCTATTTGAACAAAAATTCAAGGCCTCTATTCTTGTATTAATCCCAAATTGATCTATACTGATGTTATCTGGGAGGTGCGAAAAAAAATCATCAAAAGGTAAGTGCCAACCATCCTTAACTATCATAGGCGTTCTATATCCTCTTCTTCGCAGCGATCTCCATATTGAATTTCGATAATTTTTAATGGTTCGGTAGTTTCATTACATAACTGATGCCATTCGGTTTTACTAATATGAATGTGTTTAAATTTTTCATAGACACCTAAAAGTTCTGCATCTGTACTTCTGTTAATAGTATATACTGTTGCAGTTCCCTCGGCGACGAACCAATGTTCTGCTCTATCGGTGTGTTTTTGCATAGATAATCGCTTTCCGGGTTCTACGGTTAGTTCTTTAAGTTTTACTTCTTTACCGTTTTCATGCAGTACACGATAATAACCCCATTGTCGTTCGGTCTTAGGGGCTTTCCATTCTTGTAATATCCAAGAACTAGAATTCATTTTATTTTCTCCCCCAACTCCAAAAACGAATTCTAGATTTTCATCTTCAATGTCCATTTCTGGGATATTTGCGTTGGTACGATCCCCTCCGTTGGCAAAAATAATTTTATCGTGGGGAAATATAGATCTTATCTGTCTAATAGCATCTTTAGCAGATCCGTCACTATCGTCAAATTTAATTACTCGTTCAACAACTTCAAGCGCCGACAAGATCGCAAATCTTTCGTCCCAGGGCATAAATTCCCGACCCTTCTTCCTTCGCAGCCATTCGTCTGAATTGGCACCTACTATTAACGAATCTCCCAATTTACGTGCTTCTTTGAGATATTCTATATGACCAGAATGAACAGGATCAAACCCGCCGGTAGCAATTACGATTTTTTTCATATCATTATTTATTGACATAAACTGCCCACTAAATATAATATGGATTTATTTGAAAACAAAACTTATTCTCAAGGAGGCGAGGACGGAATTATCGCCCACATTTTCGATAAAATTGGCACTACAAATAAAATTGCTGTAGAATTTGGTGTCAGTGCAGGCGGTGGTGGTGGCCAAACTAATACAAGACTGTTAGCCGAAAACGGTTGGAAAGTTTTTTGGTTTGATTGTGACCCTAGTCCTCTAGTTCCTAAAAATTGTACATTTGTGCAGATTAAATTAACTTCTAAAAATATTTGTTCAGTTTTTGAGGACATTGGTATTCCTAAAAATTTTGACTTATTATCAATTGATGTAGACGGTAACGATTATCATTTGAGAGAAGCCTTATCTGATTATTCTCCAAATGTATATGTTTCAGAGTATAACGGATCTTTTGAAAGTAACGTTGAATATATCATGTCCGAAGATGATAACTACATATGGAAGAATAAAGATTTAAAATTTGGTGCTAGTTTGTTATCTTATACTAAACAGGCTGAAAGATTAGGATATGATTTAGTCTACTGTGAAAAAAGGGGTGCGAATGCTTTTTTCATAAAAAAAGATTTAAATTTATTTCCTAAAAAAACTTGTGAGGAAGCGTGGGTTCCACTCTATTGGGCATGGAAAAAGAAAAGATGAATACTTGGATTGATGTATACCAACAAAAATACAAATTGTTACTGAATAGACAATCCAGTGGCATAAAACGTGGATTAAAATCTGATATTTACGATCGGTCCGAAGGATATGAAATTATTTTTAAAAATTTGTTACAAATCAAATCTAGTAACTTTCAAATTATTGAAACCGGAACTGTTCGAAATCCGATGAATTGGAAAGATGGCAACAGCGGATTCTTATTCGCAGAATTTGTTAAAACACACGGCGGATTTGTAAGATCAGTTGACATAGATCAGAATGCTGTTAATACTGCTAACAACTTTGTTGATAATCAATATTACAAATCATTTTGCTCGGATAGTGTATCTTGGTTGTCTTCGCTACAGGATCTAAGCAATATTGATTTATTCTATCTAGATAGTTATGATGTAGAATGGCTCGACGATGATCCTAGTGCGCAGCATCATCTAAAAGAATTTAAAGCCATAGAACCCTTTCTTAACAGAAATTGTATTGTTGCCATAGATGATAATAGTTTTTTAATTTCCGGACAACGTACAGGAAAAGGTAGAGCAATTTACAATTATCTTGCAGAAAAAAATATTTTTCCGATTCACGATGAATATCAAATAATTTATAAATTTTAATATGATAATAGATACTTTACTTTTTAATGATGAATTCGACATGCTAGATATTCATTTATCTATAACCGAAAAATATGTAGATAAATGGATAATATTAGAAGCAAGCAGAACATTTAGCGGTTTATCTAAACCTTATAATTTAACAAATAATTTTAAACGATATAAGAAAAAATACGGCGATAAAATAGAAGTTATTAACTTAGAATTAACTGCCGATCAAAAAAATCTAGTTTGCGAAACTCTTATGCGTAGAGGATTTAGAGATGCACTCAGCAAATATTCATCTGAAGATATTATTATCCACGGAGATTTAGATGAAATTATAAATCCTGAAAAATGGGGAGACATCATTTCTCTATTAGAAAAAGAAGATAAGCCAGTTTCTTGTATTTTCGAAATGTATCTTTATAGATTCGATCAAAAGGCAGGAAGAAACTGGAAAGGCAGTGTAGTTGCTAAAAGGCGTATGTTCGATACTCCGCATGATCTATATAAAGGATCAATGGATGTTGCCAAAAGAAAAAATAGAAATCACTGTATCAGTTTACCTGAGTTTGTTGGTTGGCACTGGACTTGGATGGGCAATGATGAATTAATTAAAAATAAAGTAGTTAGTTGTATAGAGAGTCAGCATCGGAATCCGGACGAAGTTTTAAATGCTTTTAAAAAAGTTGATACAGTTTCTGCTATTAATCACAAAGCAGACAGTAAAATTATAGATCCTATATATCCAATATCGGTATTAGAAATTATAAAACAATATCCCGGATATTGGCATCATTCTAAGGCATAGGTTTTTTTACAAACCAACATCGTCCTGATCGTCTTACTTTAATGTTTTTTGGACCAAAAAAATCCCAAACAGCATTTTGAACTCCCGGATGACCTTTGGTATAGTCGTCGCCCCCAAAATAACTCCCACTTTTAATTTTTGGCCACCATGCTTCTAAATCTTTAGAAACACAATCGTAAGTATGTCCTGCATCTACATAACAGAAATCTACAGTTTCATCTTGAAATAATTTTGCAGCATCCCAACTTAGCGATTGTACTACTTCTATTTTATCTAGAATGGGTGAAACATTATTGTAAAAAATATCTTTTAGATTTTTAGTCGTCACGTCATTCTGTAATTCTATTCCACCGTCCCATGTGTCTACAGCGTAAAATTTACCTAATTTATTTTTATTAATTAAATTGACAACACAGTAGGCCACAGATTTACCAGTCCACGATCCCAATTCGACCCAAGTAGAGTTTGGTCTAATATCTTTTATTACTAGATCCAACAACATAGTATTTCTTTCACTCATGAAACCTTCTATATTTTGATAAAAATGTTTCATACTATTTCCTTAATAGGTCTCGTATGTCATACATCTTGGTCATATAACTAGAAACATTGTCAAGAACACTAATTTCTAAGTCTCCCGGTCTACGGTCACAAATTTCAACTTTAAAGTCACAACCATTGATTTCTTTATATAACTTAACCATTTCTAGAACCGATGTACCTACACCGTGACCTAGATTTTCTAATTTATTCGAGGGTGTTTCGATGGCTTTAATCAAGGCTGAACAAATTTCATTGACATGAGTGTAATCGCGGATGGCACTACCGTCCGGGGTATTGTAGTCACCTCCGTATACATAAAAAACACCTTGGTCTTGTGCTCGCATAAGACTAGCCATTAAACCGTCCGGATTAGTCGGAGGAAACCCGTCTACGCCAGTTACGTTATAAAATCTAAACATTGTATAAGATATATTGTTGTGTTTACAATAATCTTCCACAACTAATTCTGCCATCTTTTTAGATATACCATACGGACTTGCCATTCCCACAGCCGATCCAGTAGAAGCAAATATAAAATTTTTATATTTTAATTTCTTTAGAACATTTCTAGTTCCGTTAACATTTGTGTCGAAGTAATCTTCCGGAAATTTTGTAGATCTACTTACATTCACTAATGCTGCTAGATGTATAACTGTATCAAATACTAAACTCCAATGGAAGTTAGTTCTAATATCAATAGGTTCGACAGGATCTATCAAATCAAGTTTATAAACATCATATTCATTGGCTAACATTTTAATAAGATGTTTACCAATATATCCTTCCGATCCTGTAACTAAAATTTTTTTCATAGGGTAGCGTCTTCGAGACCGGCAGTTCTTAATTTTACAATATTAGACACCTGCCATTGTTTAATATCTAAGGCCTTAATAATACCTAACCATTTGTTTCGCAATAATGCTACTTCGTTAATAATCTTTTCAAAATCAACAACATCGGGCTCACCTTCTACAAACTTTTCACAATCTCTAGAGGAGAGACTACGTTGATAATTTTCAAGATATTTTCGAAAATGTTGACTACGAAGTCTGCGCAATTCTATATTTAGATATTCTAAAATTGCTTCGATTTCCTGAAGTTGATTAAATCGATTTTCCACAATACCGGGCATATTAGCAGCAGCCTTTTCTATATTTCCCGCTACACGAGCATCGGATTTCGCTGCTATTAATTCATCTTCGTAATATGCCACAGCATTAGGTATTTCGGAGATATCCTTAGAAACTCGATCATACCAATTCATTTATTCCTCATCTTCGTAGTAATCTTCTTCTTCGTCGGCAATTTCTTCGTCATCAATAGCATATTCTATTGCATCGTCTAGATACGAATCTATTCCTTGTAGGCTCTGAAGTGTAGATTCTTTAATACCGTAATCTAATAACAGATTAACAAAATCTGTGGCTATATCTTTTCTTTGTTTTTCCGGTACTGTTTCAATAAATAATGTCCAGATATCTGCAATAATATCTTCTTTCATCTAATAGGCTCCTTAAACTTTCTCAACTGTTTTAGTTTCTATACCATTCACTTTCTTTGAAAGATCGTTCATGATCATCTCTAATTTATCTCCGGTCCATGCCTTTCTATATTCCAAGTGAATCTCTCCGTTGAGGTCAACGTATTTAAGTCGGTTACCCTCTTTTTGGAGTATGCCTTTACCTTCGAATAAATCAACAAGACCGCTATAAGGGTCCATACCAGTCTCGTAAGGAATCTTTACCTGCACACTTTCAAATGGTTTTGCATAGCGTGTTTTCATAATCTTACATGCCGCACGAATACCGCGAACTTCTGAAATTTTATTGCCGTCATCGTCTTCTTTTAACTTTAACTTTTTCATAGCGACCACAATACTTGATGCATAGATAAAACCTTGACCGCCTGAAATCTTATCATCTGGATCAAACATATCTTGTGATGCATACGTATGGTTAGTTGCAACTAATCCGATATTCAGAGAACCAAACATGTTTACACAGTTACGAACCAATGCTGTCAATGCTTTAGGCTTACGACCCATATCACCTTTTAAGTCGCCTGCCTCAAATTGATTAACGTCTGTTGGAGTTAGTAACATGCCCAATGAGTCTAACACAAACAACACCTTAGGACGAGTATCGTCCGGCATTGCCTTGTATTCTGCAACAAATTCTGTAATAGTTTTGGCTACATCGTCAATCATAGCCATATTCAGTTTAAGTAGTTTGTCTTCGCTAGTATCGACCCCTAATGCTTTGAGCCAATCTTCGTCTAATGCATTTTCTGTGTCAATTAGAATAGGATAAATTCCATCGGCCTGCGCGGCCTTGATTAGATTACCCGAACAGATATATGATTTACCTGCGCCGGATTCACCGGCGAATACAGTAACCTTACCTAACGGTACACCTTTGTGAAAGTCTCCGCTGATTAAATAGTTCAAGGCATAATTGCCTGTGCTGACCCAATCTGTTGGATCATTAAAGCCAATACTAAGACCTTCAATATTCTTAGTGATTGACTTTCTAAATTTAGAAATGTCAAATGCTTTTGCCACGATTATTCTCCAGATAGTAAAGAGAGTATGGGTATTACCCCATACTCTTTATTTTATTGTTATTGTTTCTGACGGTTACGAATCATGGCAAGAATATCTTGCGCACGACTGTTACCATCATTGTTAGCAGCAGGAGCGGCTGCTGGAGCCGGTGCTGCCTTTGCTACCGGAGCAGGCTCATCATCTGCATCATCTACTGGAGCAGGCGTAGACTGTTTATTAGGATCGCCAGTTGCGGCGCCCATTCCTGCTGGTTTGAAATATTGTCCCCAACGATCCATGTCGTAGGCTTCGCCTTCAACGGATGCTTCGAACATTTCCTTCATAACCTTGAGTTCAACGTCAGTTGGCTTCTTGGGCAAGAAGTCACTTAGATTAAACAATCCGTGTGTCTCAACTGCGGCCTTTTCAATGTCAGTTAATGCACGTTCACGACGGCTCCACTTTGAAGTAGAATAATCGGCAAATCCGCCTTTGCTGGTTTTAGCAATACGGAAGTCAACACCACGCATAAAATCAGTTGGCAATTCTTCCAACTCTGGGTCCATAAGTGCTGAACGGATGATCTGATAGATCTGAGGACCAATAATGAATCTACGAATAGGATTCTCCGGTGTCTTATCTTCTTTCAGCGGATCTTCAACAACGAATCCCTGGAAGATATAAGAACGCTTCTTCCAATATTTACGACCCATTTCTTCAAGGCTCTTGTCCTTGAACCAGCCGCGAACCTCTGAAAGGATCGGGCATACAGAACCGTCATTGTACATTTCAACGCAGGGTACCTGCACTTGTACTTGACGTGAATCTGTTTCGCCTTTGATACCGGCAAACGGCAATTTAATCATTGCACGTTCTACCCAGAAGAAAGTGTTGTTGGTATTACCATCAGGTAAGAAACGTACTACGGCTTCTTTGCCTTCTTGCATGTTCCAATGGGGGTAAATTGCGTTGTCTCCACCGCCGGTGGATTGTCCTGAGGACTTTGATTGTGCTTCTTGAAGTTTCGCACGAATTTCTGCTAGTGTTGCCATTTGATAGCCTCCTTATGCCTTAATGTAAATGACTTTGTATGCCTTTCGCATAACAACTATTATGCGCTGTTTATTTAGCAAGGTCAATGATATTTGTATATATTTTTTCACCAAAAGAAAAATGGACACTAGGTCCATTTTTCTTTATATTTCAAAAGCGCCAACTGTCTGGCTAAAAACAATCTCCATTTAATATAATCTGGAAGATCGTCGTCCTCGTCTAGTTCTTCTATCCTCGGTCTGCTATAACTTCTGTGAATAGCATCATCAAATACTAGTTCAATTTCAGAATTTTCAATCCCAAAGATAAAGATCCTATGAGGATTACTTCTTAGCAGGCTCTGCTTTTTTGGCGTCGCTTTTAGCAGGCTCGGCCTTTTTATCGGCTGGCTTACTAGCGGCAGGCGCTGCGGCTGCAGGCTTGGCTTCTTCTTTCTTTGCAGGTGCTGCTGGTGCTTGTGCAAAAGCAGATACTGCGAACAGGGATGCTACGAGTGCTAATACTGATTTCATACGAAATCTCCTTTTATGTTTGCGCAGGCGAAATTGCCATGCGTACATATATAACGTCTCAGGAGTATCTTACGTTGACAAAGTGATTTACCAAAAAAGTTTTGGTTAGGATTTATTTGACAAAAACACCGTAACCTACGTTAAGTTGGCCGGGTCCGCTAGCATAATCTGTACATGATGTTTCGTACGGATAACTCCAACCCTCGAATCTAGTCATGTTTACACCGCTGGTTCGATCACCGTAACTCTGTGGACCTTGACAGTAAGCACTGATTGGAGCCATTGCAAAGTCGCCCTTCCAACCAGAATGTTCATGAGTACCGCCTATACCTGCGTAGGTGTGCCCGTATGATTTATTACCGTTTCCTATAGTTGTTGAGATTCTGACAGCGTTCCTAAGTTCACCGCCACTCGAATCCCACGGGCCGCGTTGTCTAAAAATTAAAGGATACGCTGAATTCTGTCCGTCGATGAATATATCGCCGCCTTCTGTCTGTGAACGATTAGTATTTCTCACTGCGCCTGAAGCGTTGGTACCGCTGCCGGCGGTTCTCGCTCCCGAAGCGATGGTATTATCATTAATGGCTGTACCAAAACCTCCGCCGCATAGTTGAAATAGTGTTCTGTTACTTACACTGCTTAACAAATTGTATTGGCCGAAGCCTCTAAAACTGGTATTACTGATATTATGCAGCAGTATGTTAATTTTTCTAACACCGAAATAGCCATATAGATTATTTTTAAAATTTGCTGTCAAAGCACTACCAGTATTAAAGGTACCGTCTCGCGTATCCCAAAAATCTGCGTTACCCCAATCAGCAGCACCTCCTGGCATTCCCGATGTTGTATTTGATAAAATATTAAATGCAGCCATCCATCCGCCGCCGTCGCCTATGCTGGTATCCATAATGCAAAATACCTGTTGGGCACTTGGCGCACCGACAGGTTGAATCCAATATTGTGCATTAGTAGTAGTATTGGTCATTGCTTTGATTGCTTCTGCACTGACCGCTGCCTGACCTGAAGACGAGCCATCCCGCCAACGCTTAACAATACTGAATGCTCTTTGAGTAGAATTGTTTCTAGAATCTGTAGCAGTAATTGTTGCAGTTGTTGTAGCATCTGCTATTCCTGAAAAATAACCAGTAACTGATGCTGTACCTGAAATTAAGCCGGTAGACGAAAGACTTAGACCTTGTAGACTACCTGATGTTAAAGAATATGAAACCGATTCGCCTTCAGTATCTGTGGCCGATAATTGAATGTTGGTATTAGGATCTCCCGCATAAACTGTTGACAATGGATTGTCCGAAACCCATGTGGGAGCAGTTCCTAAATTTTGTGATATGCCTGTTAGTGGAGTTGTGCCGTTAGTTACACCGTAACACACAGCATTTACATTAGCATTAGATGATTTAACAACTAGATACTTGCCTGTGCTTATTGCGATGCCAGTTCTTTCTAAAGTATTTTTAGGCGAAAGTGGAAGATTGAATTCTATCCATTCTGCATTTGATGGATTGGTTGCGCTTACACTTACCGCAATACTGACTAATGTATTCTCTGTGCCTCTATTACAAAGATTAACAACTACGACACTGGCCGTATCGTAGTTGTTGAAATAAACGGCTTGATTAATATTTGCAAGTAAATCAGTAGTACCTAATACTCCGTTCATCGTTGCGCTCCAAAATTATATTCTCGCTAGTTCTTTTATTCTAGCCAGTTCTGCTAATTCTGGATTTTGTTCTGTTGATTGTTGTGGAGCCATTCTTTCAACGAATTTTCTTGCGATTTGCTCTGCCTGTTCTCCAAACTTTTTGCCTACCATCAGTGCTACGCCTTCTGGGCCTTTGGGAAATGTTCCTGATTCTCTGTCGTAAAATGATGTAATAAATTCTGCTAGATCTTGTACACTTAGTTTTTGTTGATGCTGATCAACATCGGACATTTGTGGTTCTTCTTGAGATGCATCTGCTGCTGGCTCTTCTGTGTAATCTCCAAAATCAAGTTCTTGGACAATGTCTGGTGCATTTTGCTCTAACCAATCTTTGACAAGGCCTCGTGTACAAGAATCGGGATCTTCTTTGGCCTGTTCTTTGATTTTATTATATAATTCGGGATCCTCAATTATGCCTTTTAAACTTTCTATAGCATTCTGTCCGTCGACGCCTGCTGGGAAATGTTCTCCTACTAGTGCTTGTAAATCCTTAACTGCTCTTGCCTTTTCTTCCTCATCGTCACTTAGAATCGCCGATTCTTCTCCTAAATTCATAATCCAATTTTCAAATTTGGCGAATGGGTCATAGGTGTCAATGTCAAGGCCTTCATCCATATCTTCTTGTGCTGTCATGGCGACTATGTCGTCGTAGCCTATTGTAGACTGCTCCTTCATAAGTCTGTATAAAATTGGAAATACTGACTTAATGTCTTCTTTGAAATTTTTGACAGTGAATTTATCTGTGAATTCTCTTACGAATTCGTCTGGAACTTCTTCTTGTGTTGTTTGTTTAAAATTATTTTTGTATTCTTCGTAATGTTGCTGCCTAGAAATTTTTGCTATTGTTTCTCTTAGCCTGTTTAACTGCTCACCGCTTCTGTTTACAATGGCATTAGTTTCATAATTCATTAGATCGTTGCGCACAACATAATTTTCAAAACTTCTTAGTTGTGCAATCTCTTCGCTCATGCTGATAATACTTTGTCCTATTTCATCGTAAGGCAAACCACCATTTGCCACATGTCTCTGCATTGCTCTAGCACCTGCTAAATGAATAAACGGATATTTAAATCTTTCTCCTTGGCTGTTTTCAACAAACAGCGAAGAAATATTTCTTGATCGAGCGCCCGGGGCTTGGTCATCAGTTAACGCTTTACTATGTTTAATGATAAGTTTAGTGTCTTGTAATTTCTGATAACTGGTACGATTAGTACCGTACAGAGTACTTTCTGTCATTGTAGATTCTCCAACAGGTGATTTCGTAGTTTTATTTTGTGTTAAAAATTCGTAGTCTCTTTTATCTAAATTGTCTTTGGCAATATCTCTAGTGTCAAAACTCATGAGCCTACGTTTAGCAAACATTCTCAATTCTTTTAAGAATCCATACCATTGATTTTTTTGATACGATTGCATGTCTTCAGTGATGCCTGAACTGTAATAAACTTTCATTGCTGACGGTTCAGCAATGCTGATACTTACATGTCCGATTGGCACATTTTCTTGCATGTAATCAAAATCAAAAAATCGTGCATTTTCCGGGTTGATAGTAACAACACCAGTTTCATCACCTAATTTTAAGCCTTTAAATCTACTTCTAATTTTATAGAAAAGATCAGTGGCGACATTATTTCTTGGATCCATAGTTGTATTTATTAAAAAACGCTGCTAACAAAGATCGGCATAGGCATCTGCTCTTCTGATAGTTTATCTGTCATTTTTTCATAAACTTCAGGGTCCCAATCCGATAATACCCTACTCATACGCATAATAAGAAGCGTAGCACTCACTAGATCATCGTGCTCACCTGTTTTTGCATTAAATCCTAGCCCGCTGGCTACGAATGTTTTTAACTCTGAAATCAACGGCTTCGAGTTTATCCTCATTTTGTTGGTTTCTACCATATGCTTTAATTGTGTACATGCAGTTACTTTAGATTTATGTGTAGTATTAAAACCTTTTCTAAAACGTCTAACATGCCCTTTGCGTATAGGCTCGCTTAAGAAAAGACCCGGTATGTTTTCTTCGCCTATGTTGTTGATACAAATTAATGCAGCCTCACCTAGCGTGTTGTTTTCTACAGAATAATATATACTACCCGAACCGCTGCGCTCATTTATACCGTTTTGTATGTGTTTACAAATTTCTACAAGATGTTTTACTTGTGCTTGTACCGGTGTTAAATTATGACGCCATTCCCCTACCTGTTCCATAGAAGGCATTTCGTATATTTGGATAGCAGAATAATCGCCGCCTGTGCCAAAACTAGGATCTAACGCCACAAGATAGGTACAGTTAGGATTAATTTTCTTATACCATCGTGTTTGTCCCATACTCATAATAGGCTCCACACCTTCCAACTCGGCAAGTTTAACTGAATGAATTAAAGTCTCGTCAAAGATTAAGAATTCGCAGTCAAACTCGCGACGGAAACGTTCATCGCCAATTTTGGCACGTTCTACCTTAGCCCATTCTTCATCTCTATCCGGGTGCTCGTTCCAGTGCGCAAAGTACGCATGAAAACCGTTAGTGCCCACTTCTTGTTCATTGCCGTATTCGTCGTATTTTTTGTTTGCCTCGGTCCAGATCATAGCAAACTGATCTTCGTCCGAGTTTGGAGTTGATGTAATAATACATTTACCGCCTGTTGACAAGGTTGGAGATAATGCTGTCCAAAATTCTTTGGCTTTCTCTGGAGGTTGAACAAATGCGAACTCGTCACAATAGATCAGCGATAGAGATTTACCTCGTCCCGTATTTTCTGTAGTAGTTGTTGCCTGAATGCGGGCACCGTTATCAAATTCAATTGTATTTCTATTGTACGAATATACACCAGCACGAATAAAGTCAGGCAGGTTTTCGTAACCGTAACGATAACGGTTCATGATATCCTGCGCACCTTCGTACTTGTGAGCAGCGATTAGTACCTGCGCCTCTGGTACAAACATAGTGTACCACAGTAGATAACCTGTGGCGCAGGTTGTCTTTCCCATCTGGCGGGGCAGCATGGCTATTGTCTGTTTATGGTTATGATACGCCTGTAGTAAACGTTCCTGATATTCGTAGGGATTAAATTTAATAGCACCTCTGACAGGATGTTGGATCTTTAAAAAATTTCTGCAAAAATACAGTGGACCGTCAACTGGATCCATACATTTTTCAAGATGCTGCACCTCCTCCAGTGTATATTTTTGGACGGAATGTGCTTTCTTAATTAGATTACCATCTAAACTCTTTGCCATATGCACTATTTAATAAAAAAATAGGGCCATTAGGCCCTATTTCGGATGTTACATTGCTGTTATTTTTTAGATTCTTCTAATGCCTTCAAAAGTGTTGCGCGAATCTGAGATCTAAGATCTCCGCTTTCCATTTTTTGCATAGGATTATCTCCACCTGCAACTTTAGGATATGTTCCCTTCTCCTTATGAAGATCATTGCCTTTCATTATTACAGAATCTACATCCTTAACTTCGGGTTCGTCCTCTACTCCGTTTGGAGAGTTAGCCCACTCATCTTTTTTAGGTTTATCATCATCTTTCTCAGCATCGTGATCGTCCATGTCATGATCACCGTCATTGTCTACATCGCCCTGAGCCTTACTAACACCATCGTCGCCGTCATCTGGCTTATTCATCATGTCAGGCATTGGCGGTTCTTCTTTATCTAAATCTGGTAGCATCTTTAACGGAGGTAAACTAGGTTTAATACTAGTTACACTTGGTTCTATGCTCATAGAAGGCATGGGGGGTAGTGAAGGTTTATCCATTTCTGGATTAACTGCTTTAATCAGTTTCATTAGTTCTTCGATGTTGTCTAATCCTTGAGCATTTAAGTTGATGCTCATGCTGGGAGGCGGAGTATCTGGATCATTCATCGGTGGTAAACTTGTAGGCGGTGGCATATCACCGCATCCTTCTTGTGCAGTAGGTTCTACTGGTCTTGTTTCAATCTGATTTAATCTTGATAATAGTTCTTGAAAATTCATCTTAACTCCTTGGTTCCTAATGGACTTTTAGTACCTGCTTTATCGGCTTTTACCTTAGGTAATTTATATTCCATAGGGCCGGATCCATCTTTTGATTTTTGTTTTGCTGTTTTCGCTAGATCTTTTAAAAATGTTTTATTAAATTCGTCTCCGAAATAGTCTTTGGCTTTGGCGTTACTGCTAGCCAGTACAGGATCTTCTAAAATCGATTCGCCAGATTTTTCTAGTTGAGCGAACGTTTCGTATTCGAGATTAGTGGGATCTCCGCCATTCCTTACTCTAAAACAAGCCTCATCTAGTCCCATATCCTTTAATCTAGAAGCAACTTCCGGAGGGGTGATTGGATATTCACATGCTAGTTCGAATACGTGTACTTCCGCATTTTTAATGTCAGGAAAATCCAAGGGTGTTGTTTGAATAGGAGTTTTTTTAGACTGTTCAATTTTAGCACAAGAAACGTCTGATAATTTGTCTTTAAGGGCTGACTGAAAATTCTCCGGTAATTCCCCGGCGATTTTAACCTTAAAAGTGTAGACCTTTGTGCTTTCAGTTAGATATTCTTTAAAAGATTTCATAGTAATATTTATTCTTTTCCGCTTAGTTTTTTCAACAGTTCGTTGCGATCTGATATAACATATCCTTTGCCGTTAATCATGCCAGGGTCATCATCTCCTGAATCTTTGTCAATTTTATATTTTTTCAACTGTAAATCTATGGCTTTTAATTTTTTGTCTATTTTTGCAGATTTAGCATCAACTGCGTTTTTTAACATAGTTCCTGCAACTTCGAAAATCCTTCCGCTGTAACGAACTTCAACATTCATGCCCAAATCCATTAATTCATCATAGGCCTGTTCTGCTTTTGCTGCTAAGTTATCCAATTCATGTTCGTCGAGAGTGTCTAGTTCTTGAATTTGAGGTAGCGTTTTTGTTATTTCTTGAACTGCTTTATAAGTAGATTCTACACTAGTAATTTCTTCATGGCTAGGTTTCGGAGGTGCTGTTTTATTATCCGATGATTCTAAATTAAACAATTCTTCAAGTTTTTTCGTCATACATTACTTATCTGCGTTTGGAACCTTGATGAAATATATCGGATTCATTAACAACCCTAAATCGAATATTCTGCTGTTTGCACCATGCATTGGCTGCTTCCCATTTTGCTAAATTTTTAACATACTGTTCTTGATTATATCTATTTTTACCTACATTTTCTCTAAGAGTTTGATTAGCAGGTTTAACTTCTACTACTTCAGCGTGTTTTTTACCGCCCTTGTCTTTATAAACTATAAAAAAATCAGGAACATAGATTGTATATTTTCCGGTAAGAGGATCTCTATAAGGTATCTGTATGCTTTCGCTAGCCCAATTTTCTACACCCGGGTGTTCATCTAACATCCTCATAAAGATGAACTCCCAAGAACTTCTGGCCAGCGGCGTTTTTTTCCCGACATATTTGGCAGGATTTTTCATTTCAAAACGACCCTGTGCAAATCTAGCCATTACGGTGCAATGTTTCTTTCTATTTCAGATTTAGAAATCTGATTCGATCTGAATCCTAACAGACTTGTCGGTTTTCTATTATTGTTTAAAATTTCTGCTATTACTGCATTAAGTTGTGCTGGAGTAAAATCTTTAATTAAATCTAATAGTGCGAAAACTGGTTTATTCTCAAACTTAGCCTGTCTTAAAATTGCTGCGCTAATGTTTTGCGATGATTCTTTGGAGAATCCTTTGTTTGTAAAAAATGCTATAGTGGCTGATACTTCGTTGGCTGTATATTCGTAGGGTTGAATACCGTATTGATCAAAAAATAATTTAGTTGCTTCGGCCGAATCTGCAGAACCAATGTCGAGGGGTAAATTTGTAGGCATGTTAACCACCTCCTACAAGTTTTTTTGCACTGGCTAAGGTTGTTGAAACGGTACCGGTTCCGCCTTTTGGAATGACTGATCCTAACAATCCGCCTACATTGTTTACTATTCCTGTTACATTGGCAGGATTTGATAATATGTTTGTAATTTCTCTTCCAATGTTTAAATTTCCGCCGTTGCGGATAGTGTTGACAGCCATTGCTGCTGTCCCTAAAAATCCACCTACAGAACCAAATGCTTTGCCGCCAGCCACGTTGCCGAATACCTGTTCGATTCCGTCTAAGACACCCCCGTCGCCGAATAAATTAGCGACTCCGCCACCTGCTACGCTCAAAGGACTTGGAGTTTGATCATATACACCTGGATTGGCAGCAAAACCTGTTGGACTATTTACGCCTACGTTACCTTGATCGTATATAACTGATTCGTATTCGATAGACATTGTATTTGTGTTAAATTCGTTGGCTTCGTAACCCATATCTCCGTGTTGCCAAGTTTTAATTCTTGGATTTATTAACGTATATGATAAGTATCGCCTACGACTCATTGTATAGATGGTGATTTTTTCAAATAAATCTTCGCCTTTGTCGTTGTCTAAGCCATATCTAAAATTACTTATTGGATCTCCAAGGGGTCTATATTTTGTATCGCCGTAAGCGGTAGTTGGATTATTTCTGTCTGCAAAATAATATCCATAATATATTGCCCACAGAGCATTCATGATGCCGTGACTATCATCATGAAAAGTTAGATTAAGGGCATCATATGTTATCTGTTTGTAAACAATTTTTTTCCTGTTGTATTGATTTTTAACAACAGAATCTATTGTAAACTTAGGCAAATCTGTAGTCTTAATTAGATAAGCCATTTCTTGAACATGTTTATTCTTAAATACTTGAGATTTCAATGCCTGCGAAGACAGATCAAATTTTACATAAAATAAAAATTTTGTACGAGGAGCGAGCCTAAAATAATTAGGTAAGAAAATTCTACTGGCGTGTTGCCAGTTTCCCATGTTGCCTTTTGGATTAGTGGCTTCTTGTAAAAAGCCTCCGGCAACTCCTTTTAAGAATGCGGTAAATTTATTTGCCATACAAATATTTATGCCATAAAAAAACCCGGTATAAAACCGGGTTTTCTCAACTTCTTAATTAAAGTTATGCGCCTGATTGACCAGTGGTTACGCTGCCTAATGATCTTGCTACAGCAGCACCGATACCTCTTTCAATACCTGTTGAAGCACCTGCACCAAATTGTATAGCGTTATCGTAGACGATAGTTAATGCTACTGTGGCTGGTTCGTTTGTAGCATAGTTTAAATCACCGTAGTCAACGTTCTGTAAGAAACAACCGTATAGTTCAAATCTTTCTAGAACTGACACTGCATCTTGACCGTTTCCGCCGTCGAGAACTTCCATAACTGTTTGAAACTTGTAATCAATTCCCGAACGTGCTGATGATTGTTCCATAAAATCGAATTGTTTCTGTACTTGTAAGCCGACTGCTTTCTGTACATTACCGGTAGCATCGTCTCTTAGGTTAACGGTTACATTTTCCCATGAGTACTTGCCGGCCAATTTAATTTTCGAATTATAGATCTCGATAGGCATCTCTTCAAACGATACCTTTGGTCTCGTAACATCAACTACCTGTTTGGTTAACTCGATAGTATCGCCTGCGCCAAATCCTAAAAATGTTACACGGAATCTATATTTTAGTTTTGGCATCAGCAATGCTGTGCTTGACGCAGCATCTGTTGCCGGTACGCCAAATCTACCTAGTGAAGTAATTGCCATTTTAGATTTCTCCTGTGTTCTTGAGTCTTAGTGGAATATAAATGAATTCAATTGCCTTAACAGGTTCAATCGCAATATCCACGTATAGTTCATTTCGATCAATTCTGCTTGGTGTGTTGTTGGACTCATCGCAGACAACCACAAAGTCGTAGATCGCTCTCAACGATACTAGTTCTAGCAATAGGCTTTCTGCAGCACCTTTGATCTCATCTCGTGTAAGTTTGTCATTTGGTTCAAACAAGTATGGTCTTGCGAGTTTGTTCAATTGGCTACGTAGGTAAACTACTAGACGAGCAACGTTGATTCTATCTAGTGCAGAAGCGTTCTTTCCACGAGTCTTCTGACCAAATGCCACATGACCGACACCTACGAAGAATGGAATTGGATTGATCTTCAATTCGTATAGTGTGTCTCGCTGACCTTCGTTTAATTGAACTGTTGTAAATTCATTTGTTAGTGAATCGATATAACCAACTGATGTTGCGTTAACGATTCCGCCACGGCGTGTACCTGCTGGAGCGAACCACGGATAACTTACTGCATCGCTTAGGGCGATAGTTTTAAGCATCATGTGGCTGGCAGGAACAACTGCATTGCTGCCGCTTAGGTCTGTAGTGAATCCGTTTGGATAGTATACAGCCATGTACTCGTCGTAGGTTACAATACCGTCATCTCCGTTGTCTGTTACAGAGGCAGCATTGGTACCCCAATTTGTTAATGTTGTAGCATCTGAACGTAGTCTTAGAGGTGTATCACCAACAACAAATGCTGTTAGTCCACGATCAATGTTCAATCCAACTAGATTCTGCATGACTTCTGGATAGCCCGGAGCAGCAATAATATTGAAGTTTCTACGCTCTTCGTCGCGGATCTCCTCGCTAGTATCAATCACACTCTTCATAGCCGCTACGACAACCTTACGTTGTGCGTGACGACCGAATGTGCCTGAACCGTCTTCGTTGTTAGCAGACGCTGTTACCCAACGATCTGACCAATAACTTGACATGCTTGGGCTTCCTGGCATCTTTGTGTTATCTGCTGTAGTGTCAACGTAGTTGTTGACATAGCGTTTGACATTTCCACTTGATCTACGTGTATTCCATAGCAACATGCCTTTCGGATATAGGTCTGGATCTGGTGCGTCAAAATCTAAGAAGTCAGTTGTTAACAGATCTACAATAGTTGCAGGTGTGCTTTCCTCACCATTTAGATCCCAACGTGCATCACCGAAAAGAATACCTTCTTCAGATACCTGATCAGTTTTGTCAACTAGTTGCCAATCAAGTAGTTCACCGTCCCAACGATAGATGGTCGGGAAGTTTTCTAGATCTGCTGTGCTGATCCATAAATCACCTTGTACCAGTGCAGTACCATCGCTTTGCGTTGTCGGAGCAGTTGCACTTACTTGTGGGCCGGCAGGATCCGAAGTTGCAAATACATTCTTATATCCTTTCCATGTTGTTCCGTTATGGACCATGATATCAACTTCGCCTACTGCTGGGTTGAACCACAATTGACCATCTTTTGGCTCTGCTAGTGGAGCGTCGGCGCTTGCTGAAAAATCGTTTGCTGCCAACGGCATCCAGTTAGATGCGATGAAATCATCGGCTGCACCTGCTGGTGCTGTATAAAAATTAGCAGTTCCCGAACCTGTATCTAGGCTATATGTTGTAAACAACGAACTTAGACTTGTACCACTAGTTTCTTTTAGACGGAAATCGCCGCCTGCTTTGTGGAAGATCTGCAATTCGTCGTCAGCGGTAACGCTGGCTTCAACATGTGTCATTGCTAGAGCGTTTATTGCAGAAGCAATTGTGACCGCGTCTGCTGCTGTACCTGTTGCAGTAAATGTTACTGTGTATGCGCTGCTGAGACCCAATGCACCTTGTAAAGATTCTTTAATTGTAAATGTTTTAGAACCAGCGGTTAGTGTACCTGAAGTAACAACCTTTGATCTAATTACAGTATTACCTGTTGCAGCCCTGCGTAATACTCTCCATTCTACAGTTTCTAAACTATTATCAACACCGGCGGTATTGTCTGGTGAAGCATAACTGTAGTGTTCGGTAGCATTTGTTTGAACAAAAATAGAATCAACAGGAATATTTAAACCACCGTTGCTTCTATCTAGATAATACAATGCATCATCTGATTTTGCATATAATGGTGCTGAATACGCAATCCAACTCTTTGTATCACCGCTCCAGCGGCTGACTCTAAATCTTGACCCGTTGCCTGGCTCAGTAGTTTTGACCCACACAGATCCAGTTGGATAACCTTGTGCTGTACCTGCATTGTCTGTTCTCTTATAAGAAGGAATGCTTGTGTGAGGACTTTGTTGTAGTTTTGGCTGTAGATATGTAGTTGCTGAAAAACCTAAATCTGCTACAGCAGTACCTGTATCGTTAGCAATAACAATTCGTCCGCTTTTGGTTGAATCGTCAGTGGTTTCTGTGCTACCGTCTGAATATAGATATAATTTACCGTTGTTAACAGTTGCGGTTACACCTAAGATAGAAAGTCCGTTAATAGCACTGGCAGTACCGCTTAGGCGTAATGCTAATGTGGCACCTGCTGGTACAGTTACTAGTGTTCCGTTAATTCTAAATGTATGGCCGGCGGTCAATGATGTTACAGTTGAACCTACAACTGACGGAATACCTGCACACCATTCTGAACTACCTACTAGTACCCATTCTCCTGCAGTAATACCTGCTGCTGAGTTTCCTGCAGATTTGTAAAATAATCTTGCATTTTCGTTGTTGGAAACAAAAGAACCGCTACCGTCTACTGTTTCAAATACAACTGCGTAATCGCCTATCGAACCAACTGAGCCTTTTGGTCTGTTATATGATAGACCGCTAATTAATGATGGTCCGTAAGATTCAATCTTTGATGAATCGTCGTCGGTTAAGACTGTTACAGACTTCACTGTAAATTTTTGGCCTCCTGCAGATACTGTTCTTGAATCCCATTCGTGGACTCCAAAGGCAGTAGTAGCAGAATTAATCCACCATTTACCATCTGCTGGTTCAGCACCAGGAATATCTGTAGTGCCTTCTAATTCGTTTAGATCTACATTTGCTCTAACAACAAATGCAGCATTTGAGGATGATAGCAAACTGTATGCTGCTAACAAACCATATTCGTTTCTTTCTCCGCCGTGTACAGGATTTCCTGTAGCGGTTTTTTCAAAGTAAGGAACTCCGAAGAATGTTGTCAAATCTCTCTGACTTGTTAACTTAAATGCTTTTCCTGCATTTGCTTCTAATGTTCCTGCAGCAGTTGATCCTGCTGGATTTTCTTTATCTTGTCCTGTTGCGACCACGATGAGAGGTACCGTGCCTGGTTCGGCTGGAGTATAAAAACTCTCATCGATAACTGTGACCTGTACGCCTGGTGATGTAAGTGCCATTCCCGATTCTCCTGGTAATAGTTTTGCTCAAAGTATTTAGCGGAAATAGATAAAAATGAACTTGTATACCATTAGAAAAAGGGATTGAAAAGGTGTAAATATTTGTATGCGCCCTTTATGTAAGTGTGGTCAGAGACCAAAAGCCTTAAACTACTATAAAAACAATAAGGCTTACTATCGAAGTCTATGTGAAATATGCATGGCTCACGGTTTATATCACGGTGTGCCTAGATGGAAAAGAGCGGGTTATAAGATAAAAGATAAATGCGAAAAGTGCGGGTTTCGTAGTCCGCACCTAGAAATTTTCCGAGTATTTCACATAGACGGAAATTTAGATAATTGTAGACCTACAAACCTAAAAACGATCTGTTGTAATTGTGCTCAAGTTTTAGGCAAAGAGGGGATCGCTTGGCGTCAGGGCGACCTTGTCGCCGATTACTGATGCAATTTTAGCATATAGTTCTGCCACTGTACTATCATTATCGATAGTGTAATCAAAATCTGTGCCTACCCATGCAGTTTCACTGGCATGAACCTTACGACGTTTAAGTTCGTTTAAAGCCAAATTACTACCTAGAGTATTATATGCTAAAGCAAATTGATACCACTCGGGCAATTCTCCTCTACGCACCCATACAATTTTTCCACCTGCATTTCGTATACTTTGTATTTCGTTAGGGAATCGGCAATCAGAAATCACCACATGATCTTTAGAATTTCGGAGTTTATTTTCTAGTGAGGCAATCCAAATATCATCATGAAAACCTTTGCGGCATACTTCTGTGCCCCAGTATTGTAGCACCCACCGAGGAGTTAGTGTAGGCATGTCTAGACGTTCTGCCCACCACGGGTCTACTTGCTCTCGCCACTCTCGGGCTTCCTTGGTTCGCCCTTCTAACAGCGTTCGGTCCCATCCAAACACCGCGCTTACAGCATCTTTGAGAGTGCTGGCAAATGACTCGCGTCTAAATTCGTGAAAGTTAACTAGATAGTCAGCGACTGTGTCCTTGCCGCTGCCAATAAACCCGCAAATACCTATGATCATAATATCCTCCAATTAAGGATATTATATAATCTTAACGAATAATTGTCAACCAGTTATCCAGGTGTATCCGTGGCCGCCGGGTACTGCTGTTTCTAATTCTTTTGTAAGTCTATCAAGATCTGCCTGTGCTTCAGTTTTCAATGCTGTGCCGTTTAAACTACTTCCGCCGCCGGGCCCCGCAATTTGAGCAAACTTTTCACGTGCTTGACCTAACATCATCTTACAATTTGCCAAAGAATAATCTTTAACCCACTGACCTGCATAGATATCTTTAATGATAGTAAAATCAGGCTTTCGATTGTATGCCCATAACATCACGGTTTCTTCTGCCCTAGGACGCTGATGAATCACTAGAGAATGGCTCTGTGGATGCCAAGTGAAGTTGATATAACTACCAAACATCTTACCTACCAATTCTTGGTATTGGGCGAAAAGTTCGTAAGTTAATAATCCGCCCATATTTGTTGAACTAAGAAGATATGTGTTTGTATAAGCCAAATTAAATGGCTCAAATACAGTTCCACCTGCGCCGCTGCCTGTTCTAGATCCAACACTTCTTCTATAAATCTGACGTACCTGCTGGATTTCGTCAGGTAATCTATATTCATTAATATCTGGCTGTAGAGGTAAAAATATAAAACTTTCTTCTACTGCATTATCGCTACGTTGCCTGAAAACGCCTAATGCTCTATCTAGAGCAGTTTCATAGTGTACGGGATCTAATTCTACATCAATCATGCCCGCACCCAGCATATTTTTGCAGTAATCGAATACTTCTTGTCTGGCTTGTGAATTAGTAGTCATACAGTATTTATCGTACCGGTAAATACATATATGCCAAGATTAAGCCTATATCGCCCAGAAAAGGGCAACGATTTTAAATTTATTGATAAAACCATCTGGGAAATGTTTCAGGTTGGGGGTACGGATGTTTTTGTCCACAAATACTTAGGTCCCGGGGCTGCTACGCAAGGCGATACTCCTACAACTCCGAATTATTCCGCAGACAATCCTGCTAATATTCAGGATCTTTTGTTCTTAGAAAATCGCGATAGAAAATATGATCCAGATGTTTATATTCTTAGAGGTGTTTACAATCTTCAAGATACCGATTTTAATTTAAGTCAGTTTGGACTTTTCTTGCAAAACGATACTATTTTTATCACTTTTCATATTAACGACACAGTGGAAAAAATAGGCAGGAAAATTATAGCAGGCGATGTCCTTGAACTTCCGCATTTAAAAGACGAATTTGCACTTAATGATCTGCAATTTGCATTGAAACGATTTTATGTTATTGAAGAGGTAACCAGAGCAGCCGAAGGTTTTTCTGTGACCTGGTATCCACATTTATATAGGGCCAAATGTAAACCGTTAGTAGATAGTCAAGAATTTAAACAGATTTTAGACAGGGCTATGGTAGATGAAAATGGTAACACTACTAACTCTACTCTAAGAGATATTATGAGTACCTATGAGAAAGAAATGCAAATTACACAGGCAGTTCTTGATCAAGCAGAAGCCGATGCTCCTAAGAGCGGATATGATACAACTAGATTCTTTAGTATCGCCCAAAGAGAAGACGGAAAAATAGATCTAGTTACCGCCGATGGTACAGATGTACCAGTTTCTCTTGAACATAGAGCCACTGATGCCGAAGGTAATTATCTAAGAGACTCGCAAGGAAACTATATCTATACAGGTTACACAGCATCGACTGTAATGAATTCCCCTGTTAGAGATAATAATGCTGCAATATGGGATGGCGATATTACTCCTCCTAACGGTGCTCCTTTTACGTCGGGTATCGCATTTCCGAGTGTGGCATCTCAAGGCCAGTTTCACTTAAGGACAGATTACCAACCACAAAGATTATTCAGATTCAACGGAAAGCGTTGGGTAAAATATGAGGACGATGTGAGAATGACTATGAGCAATCTTGGACCTAGTGATGTAGTATCGGGAGAACGATTTGAAGGTAAAGATACTAGAAACACTCAAAAAACAGGTTTTATCAACAATACCAAAACCGACGTAATTGACGGTAAAACAATAAAACAAAGACAGAGTTTAAGCAAGGCTCTAAGACCAGAGGCAGATGAATAATGGATTTCTTTTATGACGGTCAAATAAGACGTTATGTAACTCAGTTCATGCGTTTTTTTATAGGATTTAAGTATAAAGCCGGTGATGGCGAAGAGCGACATGTTCCGGTAACCTACGGCGATCTTACACGTCAGGTGGCTGCAATTATCAGAGACAACTCGGAAAACAAAATGCCTACCGTTCCGAGGGTCGCATGTTACATAACCGGCTTAGAACTTGATACATCTAGACTAACCGACCCGTCATTTGTAAGTAAGGTCCACGTCAGAGAGAGGGCATACACCAATACAGATGGTGTTATAGAATATAAAAATACTCAAGGCGGCAGTTATACAGTAGAAAGACTTCATCCTACGCCATACAAACTTAAACTAAAAGCAGATATCTGGACATCAAACACTGATCAAAAATTACAATTATTAGAACAGATATTAGTTTTCTTTAATCCTAGTTTTGAAATTCAAACCACTGACAATTATATCGACTGGACGAGTTTAACAGCAGTAACTTTAGATTCAGTAAACTTTAGTTCGAGATCAATACCCCAAGGAACTGAATCAGATATTGATATTTGTTCTTTAGATTTTACCACTCCTATATACATTTCTACTCCTGCAAAAGTTAAAAAATTAGGTATTACTCAAAGTATTAAATTTAATATTTTTGACAGTTCGGGCGATTTGTTAAATTTAAATGAACTTTTAATAGATTTGAATGCGCACAACACATTAGGCGGTCATGGTAATACCTATGACAAATATGGTGTACTGTTACTAAAAAGTATGAACGGCAATCCTAACGATTATGATGTATCAATCTTAGATGTCAGCGAGGCTGTTAATTCCATTGGATTCGACGTTCCTGCCAAATCTGGACCTAGGATAGACTGGTATAAGATTTTAGATCTATACGGAAATTATAAACCTGGAATTTCAAAAATTTATTTTAGACAGCCCGATGGCATAGAATTACAAGGTAGATTTACAATTAATGAGGTTGACACTACATATTTGGTCGTTTCAATAGAAGATAAACCATCAAATACTGTAATTTATAGCAGTGTTTATCCTAGCGGTAGAACTACAATTGATGCTATCATTGATCCGTATAAGTTTAATCCGGTGACAACATTTGGATCAAGGTCGGCTATACCTTCAGGGACTAGATATCTAATGTTAGATGATGTTAACCCAAGTGTTAATCGAGGGGGTCTTATGAAATATGGACAAGATCCTGGAGACGGTAGCAGCAAAGATTCATACGACGGACCCGACGCTTGGAAAAATTTAAATAACACTGATCCAAGGATTAGAAACAATACTATTATAGAATGGAACGGTAGTGAATGGATAGATCTGTTACCAGAATGGCAGATTTCAAGGACACCGTCAGCCGCAGTTGTGTACTCTCAAAACCAATTGGTAGTTTATGACGGGGTAGTTTTCAAGGCTCTCGAAAACATAACGGCCGCAGACAATCTTATAATTCCTTCAGATTCTGATAAATTTGAAATTATTGAATTAATTTTTACCAATTTAAAAACTGGTCTTCAGTACCGTTGGGCTGGGGATCAATGGTTAAAATCTTTTGAGGGAGAATACCCTTCAGGATCGTGGAGATTCGAACTAGATCCCTGATACATAGTTAATGCAGAAACGTGCTGGACTATTATTCCTGGCTAAAAATACAGGCAGAATTTTATTGATTCACGAAGAATCTAAATGGACGGTTCCTACTTTCGAAAGACATGGTACTGTGTTAGAAGATTGCAGTGAAATTTTAAATTCTTATCAGCAGGGAAAAATTTTACCTATCGAATTATATGTGAGTCAAGACAAGGGATTCGAATACGGTACCTATCTATGTCTTGTAGAACATGAGTTTTTGACTGTTTCATCGAAAACTATATGTTGGGCCGACATAGAGGATCTGCCAAAATCGATACACAACGGACTGCGTACTACATTAAATAGTGATATAACAAAAACTAAACTAGAAACTATATTGGTACTTACAAATGATGCAAACTATTCAATCTAGCGAAAGATTTAAAACTGAGTATGAAAATTTTAGATCTCGAATCGCTAAAATCACTGACGATGCTTATCAAAAAGATCTCACATCTAAACTGCTAAAGTTAAAAGAACTGGTCATTTATCTTGATCGCCAACATGAAACACTAATGGTCAGCAACAAGTTGGGAGATGTTTCGGATACTCGTAGCGAAATAATCAGCGTTAGAAAATCTATTATAGAATCTTTAGAGAATTGGGAAAAGGCCCAAATAAAACTTTAGGCCTGTGCCTCTCCCCATCGTAAAATAATCGATCCCGGAATAGCAGTTCCTGTGACCTTATAAACGTTAATAGCCAATACATCTGGTCCGTTGGGGAATGCACCTCGTCCACCGATCGCAGTAGTGGTTAATTCTTTTAATTCTGCTAGAGACAACGAAGTAACATTTCCCGGGTTAGTAACGAATGAAAATACCTGTTCTCCTGGCAAAGCGAATTGCGGATCACCAAATTGGAAAGTTACTGTACTGGCTGCACTAATGGTAGCACTAGATGTTTGAGTAAATGTAACACGCTGTATTGTTGTGGTTCCTAATCTTCTTGAAACTACAGCAGATGTTGCAGTACCTGCTGGGAACTGTGTATATGATGTTGCAACCCTAGTTCCGGTAGTGGCTCCCGATGCATTCCAAGATGCTGATGTAAAGAATAAGAAGTTGGTGTTTGCGTAACTGGCTGCGGTGCCGGCGGCCTGTATGGTTACTGTTTGGTTAGCAGCAGCGGTGCTGATGTTATTGCCGTTACTGCTCATGATTACTCTAGTATAATCAATTCCGCTTACCCTAGCATACGATGTTGTAACGCCGGAAATAGTTTGTCCGCCAATAATAAATGTAGTTAAACTTAAACCATCACCGGCGGCCGCAAAAGATGCGGTCCAGTCATTGTTAGTTACCAAGAAGTCATTACGAGCAGTACTTACAGCATTTGAATAACTAGTCGAAATACTATTGGTAACTACAATCGAAACAGATGCATTTGTATCCGATGTGTTGTTGCCTACTTGGTTCATTACAACTCTAGTAAATGCACTTCCTAGGTATGATCTAGTAATAGCAGTGATAGTTCTTCCTGCGCCAATAAAGTTATTAAGTGTAAATGTTCCAGATGGCGTGCCTAATGTTGTATTGATCGATGATCCGCCTAAGGTAGTCAACGTAAAGGACGTACTTCCATTTGTGGTAGAAATTCTATAAGTAGTAGGATTTGAATATCCTTGTATGGTGCCGGCCGCAGGATAGGCTGTTGATCCTCCGCTGATTCTAACAGTCATACCTACTGCTAGACTGGTACTTGCGCAGGTAAAACTTCCGCTGGTTCCGTTAATTGTAACTGAAGTTAAAGTTGCGGCACTAGACATACTTAAAGCATCACCTACTCGTAACGGAGTAGTTGCTAAAAGTGCATCGTAAGAAGCATTTGTAATTACAAAATCAGTTCTAGTATCACTAATAGCATTTGCAAATCCGCTTAAACCGGAAGGTCCGCCAACAGCAGTTACTGAATTAGTTACCGTTGTAAATGCTCTTATGGTGGTGGTGGTTGTTAACGCTCCCTGAACTGTTGCTGTTGATGTTGTTGCAGGTACACCGCCCCAGTTAATAGAACCGCCCAATGCTATCTGTGCAAAACTTGGCTGGCCTCCTGCCCCAGAACTTGATAATCCTGTCCATGTAATTCTTGTAGGATCTGTAGGATAATTTCTAGGATTCAAAATTCCTTCAACAACAATAGCACCAGTACCAGTATCAGAAGTAACAGCGATTTCATTTAATAAAAGTTGCGCTCTATTTAAGAGATCTCTTTCTCCTAAATCTCCTACCAGTGCATTAGAGACGCTAGGAGCCAATCTAATCATAAATGCTGTTTGTCTTGCAAGGGTAATACTTAAACCAGTAGCAGCATAGTTAAAAATGTAACCACGATCTGCATCAAATAAACCATCTGTCAATAATGCAGAACCCCAGTGACTTATCGTTGGGCTCGCAGTACAACTTACTAATTGCACTCCGGAATCCACTGCATGTGAAGCAGCAGGTCCTCCTGTGACTGTTCTATTTTGACCTGCTGTAAATTGGTTCATAGATGCAGATCTTGTGCAACCGGTCAGTGAGTTTCCACTTTTTCCTGTGTAACTAATTAGTTCGTTATCAATATATACGATACCGTTGGTTGGAAATCTCGAAGCATCGGTCAGTGGAAGAGTTGCTGCTGATGAACTTACTGTTGCTGTTAATTTGCTCACTGCACTTCTATTTTCTACCTCATAACGTACAGGAAGGTTTGCAGTACGCATGTATGCTTCGGTATTTACGTTAGAGTTTCTTAATCTATGTAAGAAAATAAATCTACCATCTGCTCCACGCAGCATCCATTCTATAAATCCCGCCGCATACCAAGAATACTGCATACCTAACATCTGCATACGCCAAGGCAAAGCATAATATCCGCTGGGACCGTTTCCGTCTAGAGAATCAACGTTCCATTCTCTTTGAGGAATATATAAATCCTCAGTGATACACATTCTAGCACCAGTTATGGAATTCGCTCCGCGCCAATCTGGTGCTATTGTCATAGATGTTTGATTAGTAATTTCGGTGACAATGTGGCTCATTCCTCGTAAGACTACTTTATCTCCGACTTTGAGTTGGTCTTGGAATCGTGTTCCGGTTCCAATTATAAGATTGCTTTCGGTGTTTATCGCTATGGTTCCAGTGAGTTGATTCGTGCTTGATCTTTTAACAAGTGCTAGTTCTCTTCCATCATACTGATAAAATAAACCGTTTTGTTCGTCGAATGCTCCGATACGCACTGTAGCACCGTGCCATCTTTTCAGAACGACTTTGGCATCTGGTCCTAAAGTTCCTGTGGTGCTGCTCAAAACTACTGACGCTCTTACTCTAAATCTTCTAGCATCTACAATACTGTCTACTATATAATCACCGTTGTATTCGAAAGACACCATTCCAATAATTTCAACTTCTGCTCCAGGCTGAAAACCGTGATCAGTGTCATCTGTGGTAATTGTTATTAGACTATTCACAGTAAGACCTGCGGCGCTGGCGCTGGCTATATTGTAACTTGGAGCAAATAATCCACCAGTGGTATACATCATACCTTTACCAGATTGGTAACGAATATATTTTTTACTTTGGCGAATCGCTTGCGCACCGTGACTTGGATTACCTGTGCCTAGTTGCACACCGCCGTCAAACGGTCTGTGAGTGAAATAAGCATCCGGTCTTGCATATAAAACTCCTGTAAGTCCTTGTACAGTTGTGTTAATTGTTCCGGTAGTACGAGAATAATATCTTATAGATGTAGGACTAGGTACCTGTGCTACGACATGAGGGCCAGTGGCTAGTTGATGATTAGCAGAAGCAAGGATAACACTGTTAGCAGTTGTACCGTTTGCGACAGCCACGAAAATTCCTGATCCCGAATATGATCCGTATGCTATTTCTTCCCAGTTCGCATTAGTAGTTAATGCCGCCGAACTCCATGAGCCGGTCTCTCCAGTGAATGAATATGCCACAGCACTGGTAGAAGATCCAGAAATTGCAACGAAATTGTCATCGCCAAATGCTATAGAATTCCAAGTAGTAGAGGCTGGTAATGTTGCTGCAGACCAAGTAATGCCGTTTGTTGAAAAAGCAGCATTTCCAGATCCGCTGGCTATTGCTACGAAACGGTTATTACCAAATGCTATGCTTGACCAGCCGGCTGAAGCAGGCAATGCTCCAGTAGCGATCCAGGTCGCTCCAGCATCTGCAGAATAAGCAGCATTAGTACCTCCAGAGGCTACGGCAACAAAGTATGTTGAAGTACCAATTAGGCCTCCTACTACATCAGACCAAGTTGCCGATGTAGGTAGTGTGGCTGCTGTCCAGGTAGTACCGTTGGTGCTAAATGCTGCTGCCGTACCACCAGAAGCCACCGCTACAAATGTTTGATTATAGTAAGCCACAGACGACCAAGTTCCTGATGAAGGTAATGTAGAGGAAGTCCAATTTTGACCTCCGTCTGTGCTATAGGCAGCGGCATTGCCGCCGGAAGCAACGGCTACATGATAATGTGTTGATCCAATTATTCCTGCTGCTACAGATGTCCATGAACCACTAGAAGGTAAATTTCCGCCCGCTGACCATATCAAACCATCAATGGATCTTGCAGTCACATTAGTTGCGGATGCAATCGCAGTAAATACTCCGTTAGAAAATGCTGTGCCTACCCAATTTGTAGATGCTGATAGTGTTCTAGCAGTCGCAGTAAAATCGGGAGAAGGATTTGATGTAATTTGAGTAAGAATAGTGGTGCCCGGTATTAACCCGTGATTGCTGTTAAAATCTACCTGTATGGTAGGAATAGCACCTACGTTCAGTAATGTGTTAGCAGCCAAAGTTCCTGTAGTGGCTTCACTGATTGTGAGCGTAGGATAAATGGCGATATTATCTCCTGCATAAGGCAATCCAGAACCAGTTACTGTCATTACACCACCGCCCACACTTGCTACTGTAAGGATACAATCGTTAAGAGGAGAAGCACCTTGTAAGTCAGTGCCTAAAATTCGTATTCTATTACCAATAACGTAACCTGTGCCTATATTTGTCGCTGTGGCAGAATAATTTCCATTAGATCTTGTGACTGTGAATACTGCACCATTACCGCTGGCAGCAATATTTGAACCGGATACTGATGCATAAGTAGCATCGCCTGTGGCACCCACTGGGGTTCCGCTCAATGACCAATCTACGATGGCTCCTCCTGTGGTTCCGTTTACTGTGATTACGATGTCGTTAACACCGTCTACTCCACCAAACAAACTACCTAACCATGTCACAGTATCGCCAGGAGCGTAGTTTGATCCTCCATTAGTAACCTGGATAGATGTATAGGTTCCGGTTCCGCCTTGCCTTACTACATCTAGTTGTCCGTTTGATCCTGTGCCTGATGTACTTGATTGTACTACCGCGGTATAAGTTGCTCCTCCCGACACAGCAGTACCCGAGGAAGTAAATGTCGTAATTGCTCCTCCCGAATCAATTCCGGTAACAGTTACGACAATATCATTAGCAGGAGATGCACCTCCCATGTCTGAACCGAGTAACAATAAACCGTCCCCTACAGCGTAGTTTTGACCGTTTTTAGTAGAATCCTCTGGATCTTGGACCGTATAAGTACCGGCGGATCGAGAAACTTTAAAATGGCCGCCTACACCAATAGGTGCAACATTTGTCCCCGAGACACCAGCGTTTGATCCATTGGCTCCTACCAGTGTGCTGCCAATCGCCCCGGTTAAATTTAAAGTGGTTCCGCCTAACGATGTAATGAAAAGTGCAGTACCGCTTCCGGATGTTAGAGCCATCTGCTGTTGAATACCTGATGCATCAACTACGCTAACACTAACATCAGTCGGTGTGGTAGAATCTTTAACTTTCGCGTTAACTGTAGAAGAACCTATAACTCCAGATATAGCCGTTCCTTGCACAAATACCGGTGATCCGGATATTGGCGAACCGGCTGTAGGCGACGTTCCGTCAAAAGCCAAGGTCGTTGAACCGGTCGCTGTTGTAAATTTTGAAGTAACAGTTAGGTTATTACCGTTACTGAATAGTGAAAATGTAGGTGTTCCTACTGAAGCCCCAGTATAAAATCCTGCCTGTCTAATCTGAGCAAAAGATGTAAATAAATTTTCTCCGTTACTCGATCCTACTTTTGCCGATGCATAATATGTGAACGACACAGCACTCGGCACACTATAAATCAAAAACGATCCTTCTGCTCTTGCAAAACCGCTTACAGTTGCCGATAATCCTTTAACTGTGATAGGTTGTCCTGCTGAGAATCCATGAAATCCTGTTGTCGTTACAGTAATCAAGGACGAGCCGAAGAATCCGGTGTTTGAGGATGCATCTGTGGTTATTGCCGAAATTGAGAGATCTGTTCCCGGAACTTCATATACAGATGGATACATACGAATTAATCCAAGTGCTTGCCACTTAGTTGGTTGTAATCCGTATTCAAAGTCAGCGTCGAGCATGGCCTGTGGCGCAGCAACACGCATACGTTCAATAGCGTCAGTACCAAATTCCCAAGGACGAATCTGTTGGCTAGGTTCTTCTATGAATATTTGTATATCTGCTGCTGCGGATAGCGAAGATGTATCAGCAGATAGGTTAATAGATGTTATAGTATCACTGGTATGCCACCATTTAGGAAAATCTACATCGCTTAATAATTCTCCGTTTCCGCTGCTTCTTCCTTGTTTATATTCGCATGTTATAGTATTATTCGGATCAGCGAAACTGTATAAAATCGCTCCGTTGTTGGTATCTGTTATTAGAAGAATTTCGCTCGGATCGTATTTTCCGATAACTCGAATAGAACTCACACCAGGTACCTTCGACGGCATAGCCGGTAATCCATTTTGAATTACGTTACTGAATACACTCCATAACGTGGTATTTCTTGAAGAGGCTCCTGATTCTGCATTCTGACCTGTAATTTTTACCTGTGCTACAGTATTACCGTACGATGGGGATACTGTAGTATTTGTAAAAATAAAATTGTTAATTGTATCTCTTAGATATGCCTGACCCGTGATCTCTGGACTGACATCGCCTCGAATCTGAGGTTCTCCGTCGATCCAAAAATAATCTGCTACCTGGCGGCATTTTACATTTCCGCCATATCTTAAATCATGCAAAATAGCATCAATAAAAAATCCCACATCTCTCACGCATTTTTCTGAAGCATATGTATAACCCACATAAGGTGCTACGTTGTTTGTAATTTGATTGTTGATGAACGCAACAACCTGCGCTTGAAGAAATGCTTTATTAGCACTTATCAATGCTACTGCTTTTGGATACAGGTTAGCACTTTTGCTTATACCCGGTTCAAAAACATAACGTTTAATCTGTTTCTTTGCCATTTATCTGTCCTTATGCTCCGAAAGCCACTGCAAAGGCTGTTGCTCTTGAATCTACATAATCTTTTCTTGTTGCATGATTGTCTAGTGTCGGTATTGACGAAATAAGAACATTACCGGTTACAGAAACACTATTGCCTACTGTTAAATCTTGAGTAACAATAATATCTCCCTGAACACTTAATTCTCCGGTACTATCACCAGGACCTATGTTGACGGATTTGAAATTAGCATCGCCTGGATTTTGCAATCCTATATCAATATTGTCTATTCTACCTGTTCCTGCGAAACTTTCTATTTCTACATGTCCGTTTACAACACTAAAATAAGGAGATGATCCCTGAGCGACGGTGAAATCGCCATCAATCTGAAGTATTTCTAATACTCCTAATCTTGTTAGGCTGCTGTTCTTTATACTAGATCCGAGACTTACAACAGAATCAGTGTCATCAATTACTACAACACCGTTAATTGTGAAATTTTGTGAAGTATTAATAGGACCGTTTAAATTTACGGTACCTTCAACTGTGAGATTGCCTGTTTCAGAAACTCTGAAACCTGGACTTTTAAAGCCGCTCTGCGACTCAAACGGAACATAATTAATGGTCATATCTTCGCTTCACTCCGACTTCAAATACTGCGATACTATATTTAGCCACAGGTTTAAAATGGAGTAAGGTCATTTTGTGTGTGATAGTAAGTGGCAGAAAATATAAGTTTTCCGTCCTGAAGTAAACTGCTGTTATCTTGAGTTGACCCGTCTACGCTAAATGCTGGACTAGCGATTACGGATACCTTTGAAGCATTTACTGTGGCCGATAACTCTAAGAGATTGGTATTTGTATTAGTTCTACCAAATATGGATACTGTAGCGACATTAGGTCCTGCAACTACCAGTGCTTTAATTATTTCTTTGTTGTTATTGTTAACATCGATTACAACGGTGTATTCAGCGGCCATGAAGTCGCCTACGTACCATTCGTCTATAACGGTACTTCCTATAATAGGAACCCACGGTCCTTTATAAGAAAAGTTTACTCCGTTTTGAAGTCTAAGGGTATTTTTTAACCCTTGAAAAAAGAAACGTGCGAAATTTAACATGTGTTAGCCCTTGTTATTGTATTTATCGGGCTAACACATGTTTGGCTCACTGATTTTTGATAGTTATTAACTTACCGTATTCTGGCAAATATAGGTACTCGATATCGGAGTTTTTAAGAGTCCAAATTGCATCATCTAAGGTTTCAACCAAAGGCTCTCCACCTAAATTAAAACTAGTGTTGAAAACAATAGGAACTCCGGTTTCTTCTTTAAATGCTTTTATCAGATCATAATAGTGAGGATTTTGCTCACGATTAACTGTTTGAATACGGCATGTATGATCTTCGTGAATAATCGAAGGAATCTTTTCTTCCACGCCCGGCTGACAATTTACAGCATACATCATGAAAGGACTATTTTTCATGCCACGTAAATCAAACCACTCGTGTACATCTTCTTCTAGAATCGATCCGGCGAACGGGCGGAAGTATTCACGACGCTTAACTGTGTTTACAAAATCTTTGCCGTCCGGAAAAGTGGGATCGAAAAGAACTGAACGATTGCCAAGAGCACGAGGTCCATTTTCACTGCGTCCTTGGAAAATAGTAACTATATTCTTTTCTCGGAGCAGTTTAACAACATCCTTGTGCGTAGCATCAATCATTTCGATGCCCTCATCTTTGGTTTTTTCTGCTAGATCTTCTTGTGTATATTCATGTTTCGGGCCAAGATACAATGTACCATACGGTCTAATTGTGGTATCATTCATCATGCTATGCCATATCATCAATGCTGCTCCCATAGCGGTACCAGCATCATTACTGATAGGTTCTACGTAAAAATCAATTCCGTCTTTCCGAAGTTCTTCAAGATAAAAATAATTTGCCACACAGTTTAGACCGTAGCCGCCGCTCATTACGACACGTTTTTTACCGCTTTTTTCAACAGCCATTTTAATTAATCTTAGTACCTGTTCTTGGGTCTGTGTTTGAACTGCATATGCGAGATCTCTTCGATTCTCCATTAAGGTCATATCTGATTCCGGATCGGAAGGATTTTCTTCTAGAGCAGAAAATAAGTTTTGATTCACTGTTCCACTCATAGGATACTTAGGCACAATCAAGTTTCTATTTGAAAAAGGCTCGATCCCAGTATTATCAAACAAAGGAGGAATTCCTTTGTTTTCTTTTCCGTATGGAAATAATCCCATAGTTTTACCTGCTTCAATAGCACTAAATCCGCAAAACTCTGTTACTGCTTCGTAGACTTTAACAATACCGGCACGATCAGTTATCCATGCTTCATGTGTTCCTTCTTCGCCTAGCGGGCTAGAATCAAACTCTTTGATTAATGCGCCCGGAATCGGTTCTCTAGTACCGTAATGCTTCCTTAGTGTTTTAAATTCTGCAGGATAAGCACAGTCTACAATGGATTCAACTTCCCAAAACCACAATTGTTGATTATCGAAAGAGAAGGGAAAGAAGGTTCCTGCTCCGTCTACAATTAGAGCAACAGCATCTTCAAAACCTGATCTATAAAAGGCACAGGCTACATGTAGTTTATGGTGTATGTGGCTCAGGTCAATTACCTGCGGATGCCTGTGAATATTTTTTGCTTTTCGATCGATTAAACCTAACTTTCGAGCCATTCCTGTATAGATATCGTCTCCGCTATAATCAATTTTACCGGCGGTATCGTACAAACTTTGCGTGTGAGCAACAACCAGATAGTCTAATCTATCTGTATATTCTAATATTTTAATCATGCTGGCTAGAGGTCCGCCATCATATTTGTGCCTAGTTAACCTCTCTTCTTCAATGCTAAAAACAATTTCGCCATCTTTCAAAAGACAAACGCCGGCATTGTGCCCGCGAGCGATACCAGCGATCCAGACAGGTTTTTTCTCTTTTTTAATAGATTTAAGTGTCATTCTTTTTTCCCTAAAACATAATTTACTACGTGTGTGGTAATTTCGTCATTCATCGACATAATTTTTTCGTTCTTTCTATCAATTCTTTCGTCCATAGTGATTCTGATAGGACTGTACTCTCTATCAACTTCTCCCATGTCTAAAACATCTATGCCTTTAGTTTCGGGATAACTGACATTTACAGGATAAGTTGCTCCTGTAACCACTGTGGCTTGTGTTCCTACAGCATAGGCTAGATGCTGTCCTAAACTATCGCAGCCTAAAAAATGATCTGCATATTTTATAATCGCAGACCATATTCTAACATTTACATTTTCAGGAACCGCTACTTCGTCTTTGAGTTTAGCGTCCGCTAGATCGACCTTGAACTCTGACATCATTATAACAGCGTACCCGTTATCCTGCAATTTTTTTATAATTTGTTTTACATCTTTTAGTTCAAAACTACGTCCTGTTTTATCGATCAACGTTTCGTCGATGTATTCAATACCTCTACCAAAAGGTTGAAATATTACTACTTTATCCTTTTTAACTTTCTTTTTTACTTCGCCGACGATATAGCGTCCATTTAATAGTTCATCTTTGGACAAATTTAAAGAGGGTTTAGGTAATGATCTAACTCCTTTATCGTTCATTTGTATATCGAACGCTTGAGCAATTGAACATTTTTGATTATAGTATTCCCAAATTCTATATGGTTCAAGTGTTACAACGTCCATATTTTGTAATTTGTCTTGGAATAGATTTTTGTGCCAAATGTCGTAGACTCTGTGATCTAATTTTGGATGACCTTTGTAGACGTCAGTTCCGCCCTCACAGACTATAATAAAATCTTTATCTCCTGATTCTTCTTCATATTTTTCAAAAGCAGGAATAGAGCAGATCATTCTGCCGGCGCCGCCGTTTATAAAAAACGCTTTAGATCTTGTCATTTAAACTCCAATAAGAAAGGCCTTGTACAGATTATATATCCTAGCGGATATATGTACAAGGCCTTTTCTGAGTTTTAGAAGTTTTTTAGCCTAGATCTGGAAACTTAGGAAACGGAATTTTCCAATGATCTACATTACCATATGTTGCTTTGGCGCCTACTAAGAAATCTTTGTAGGCTGTTAAATCAGCGACCTGCTTTGGAGAATATGCCGAACTGTTTTTTTCTAAAAGTTTTTCGATATCTTTTAAAGTGTTTGCTTGACTTTCCCAAAATTCAGATTTTGTAATAGGGTGGGTAATGAACGGCGGTTTAGTAAACACTCCCGAACTTTTATCGTATTTCATAGCGTTTAAAGGATGCCATTGTTCTACAATACCGTGCCCGTCTAAAAACTCTACAGTATATTTTTCACCTGTAGGTAATGTTTCTTCAAAATCAGGAACTTCTCCATGCTCGTATGCATGAGAAAGAAATGCTGCTTCCCAGGTATGCGTCTGAGCATCTAGCACAAAGAAATCATAAATTGGACCATCGTCTACTATGGTCGCTTCTAATGCTTCTTTGTCTTCTCCTGATCTTTCGATGTTCATCACGACACCATCTTTTTCCATCATTCTTACAACATGGTATCTAGGACCATTGTATTCACATTGAACTGTTTTGTTAAGATGAGACGTTGTTTTATAAGGCTCATCTGGCAATGTATGTATAAATGTTTTTCTCATTTCTTACCTCGGTATAAAATTAATTCTTACTGCGCCGTGACCGCCTCTCCAACCGAAGTTGCAGTGATCGCCGCATGGTGTTGGCATGGTTCCGCCTGTTCCTGTTGGGAAGAATGGAGTACATGCCTGCATCTGATAACATCCGCACGATTTATGCGAAACCCAGCAGTGTGTTATTGGAATTCCGCGGGATGGTGATCTGCTTAATCCGTTCAACATGAAGATAAACTGATGATAGCCCGAACCGTTCCACTGTGAAAAGTCCTGGTCGTTTTCAAAGCCGTGTGTAACAACAGCACCATCGCAGGTGAATAACCCCGGAGGAATAGCCACATGTGCTTGAGTAGAACATGGACAGTTACTATAGCATGTCCAGAATGTAGCACAACTAAATCCGCCACGCTTGTTAATGTCGCCGCCATATGATTCTGCACAGCACGAACCTGTTCCTGATCCGTAATTACACACAATACCGCAGGTACCGTTGGAGTAGTTGGTAAAACAGAAACCACCATTTTGATAACAGCATAATACTGCTGCTGAGCCTGGCGCACAATAAGCAGTGCCTCCGCGACCGCCTTGAGCACACATACATCCTAGTACAGCAGCACCAGTATATTGATTACGTCCTGCATAGCATACCTGTGTTGGTTCTGAACACCCTTTAAAACAGAATGTTTCAGGGTTTCCACAACTCAAACCAATCTGTCCGCAGATCATACAACCTGCAACTACGCATAGACATTTTCTCGAATATGCTCCTGGGTTACCCGGAAGTCCAACTCCGCAACATCTAATTCCTGCGCTGGAGCCACCTGCTCCCCAAATATCAAGAAAGACTCTGCCTGTACCAGGCGCTGTCCAGCAAAAAATATTACCAGGAAAAAAGTTTCCGCCAGCGGAAGTAGCAGGTGTGAATGTCCACAGTTGCCCTTTTTCTAGATCTATCTCGTCGGTGTCGATCTGATTTAATTTATTTTCAACTAATGTTCTTAAGGTTGCCATATTAGTACGCATTGCCTCCATCTGTTGGTACATATCTGATTCGGACTATACCATTTCCGCCTCGACCGCCGTGGTCTCTTACATCACCGCAGCCTTGTGCAGGATATCCACCAACGCCATACGGACTGAATGCCACACAACCCCACATTTCGTAGCAGCCGCAGGCTCTTCCTCCTGACCAACACCAACTTGTGCCAAGGTGGCTTGGACTTCTCATAGTCGCATTAATGCCTCCTAGCATGGCCATGACGTTGTTACCTGGTGCTGGACCTGAAGGGCTGTCATGCTCGCTTGGGTAAGTGAACACAGCGCCTTCTGTAGAATACTGCATTGGTGCTGTATTATGATGATACTGATAGGTACAACTAGGGTTATTATCCACGCACTGTAGTAATCTTACACATGAGAATGTACCGCAGCAGTTCATGTCGCCGCCGAATGAGCATCTAATACCTCGCATGTTGTATTGGTTTGAAAAGTCTGAACATACACCACAAACAATACCGCACTGATATGTTCCGCAGATTTCAGTTGCATGAATTACACGAGTACACCATTTAGTTCTTCTAAAGCATTCATAAGCATTCATGCCGCCGTCTGTACATTGGAAGTAACCTGATTGTCCACCTTGAGCACACATACATCCTCTATCGTGTCCTGCTGCACAACATACACAGCATGATCCTGCACCGCACATTGTGGCATTTGATCCTCTTGGGGACCAATATTTGCCTTCTGCATGACAATTTTGAATATTTCCTGTAGTTTCACCGTTGCCCCAACCCCATGGGTTATTGCCTTTCCATGAACTGTAGCCCACTCTTGGGTTTGAACCTCCCCAGAACAGTGCATTAGGAGAACAACCAAACCAGCATAATCCGACTGGTTCTGGATCACCACGACCGTGTCCTGGAGTGTCGCCGCAGGCACGACCTATGGAACCACAGATATAATTTGCAGGACATACACAAATACATTTTCTAGCATACGATCCTGGATTACTTGGCATAGCGGCGCCGCAGCAGCAGCCACGACCAGATGAACCGCCCGGCCCGTATATTTCTATAATTACTCTACCACATCCTGGAGGTTTCCAACAGAATCCATTACATAATGGGGTAAATTCATTACCGTCACCGTATACCCAGATACGGCCTTTTTCTAGTTGGTCTTCCCAACCAAGTTCTCTATTTCCTAAAAGTTGTGTTAACAATGCCATGTCTTATTCTCCGTATCTAATACACATTTCTTCATTGACATTGGTACCACGATATGTCACTCTAATAGCACCAGCACCACCTCTACGTCCAGAATCTCTAACATCAGGACATGGTGTAGCCATTGTTGCGCCCCAACCGTAAGGCATGTAATTCATACATGAATGCATTTCATAGCATGTACAGAATCTACCGCTGTTCCAGCACGTATACCATGGATAACCTCCTGTTGGAGTTCTCGAGTGTGCATTAATCGCGTAGCCTACGCTTCCCATTCCGGCTCCTGCCCATTGATTAGCAGAGTGATCATTTTCTGTAGGAAACACCACCCAACCACCATCCTCTGAGAATTGACCTGGAGGATGAGGTACAAACTGTATAAAGTTACATGTACACATCGGTTGACATCCGCGATATTCTACTTTACCGTATGTGCCGCATCTGTTGACGTCTCCGCCCCAACCGCAGGCCCACCAATCACCCGAACGTACATTGCAGATAATTCCGCAACCGTTGCAGATCAATGTAAAACAATAGCCTAGTGATGCGAAACAACAGAAAGGACTGTTCCATGAACTACCCCAGCAGCAGGTTCTACCACCTAGGCCGCCATCTGCACACATACAACCGCTGGTGTTACCACAGAGGTCCCTACCTCTTTCCCAGATCAAGCACGATCCTTCTGATAAACAAGGATTAGAAAATGCTGGACCCGGTCCGTTACAAGCCACTCCTGGGCGACCAAAAATTACTGAGCATGGCCAAACCGCGATAGTTTTCTTCGTATAGCCTCCAGTATTTCCTGGCATGCCGACTGAACAACAGCATTGGCATGCCGCTGTACCGCCAGCACCCCACATCTCAATCACGGCTACTCCGCAGCCCGGAGAATTCCAACACCACTGAGATTCTGTACGTATACAAGCATACATACCAGATTGACCAGTAACAGAAAAAACTTTTCCTTTTGGTAAGTTTTCTTGGTACGCCGTGACCTCTCTTGTGGCAAGAAGATCTGAAAGTTTTGCCATATTAAATTTCCTATTAAGGTCCGATAAATACCCAACCGTATGTGCTACCGCTGTAAATCATAGTAATAGCAGCATTGTTCAAATTTAAAATTAAATCTTCTGATAGATTTTGGATTTTTTGTCCGTTCCTACCAATCGTTATGTTATTTGTACCGCAAATTCCTGCTACATCGATGACTTGAACGGTGTCACCGACTGCCGGACTCGCGGGCAATGTCAGCGTAAACGCCGCTGAAGTTGCGTCAGCAAAGATTCTTTCGTTAACAGCAATATTACCCGATGATGATACTGTTCTGTTAACTACTGCATCAGTGCCGAAAGAAGTTACTTGTCTTCCCATTTTTTATCTACTCCTCGTTATGTTGTAGAAGTTTCTATACCAAATGCACTAACACTGATGTTAGCGTTGTTGGCATAGACAACTAAAAGTTTTCCTGCATTGGCCATAAGCCCTGTTCTTTCTAGAACTCCGTTAGCACTGATTTGCGTGTCGAACTCTATGTATTCTGCATTTGTGGGTGTAGCGGCTGCTGCTATTGCCATACGAATTGTGGCTGTTGTAGTGCCGCGATTACACACCGAAACAGAAAATACCGTAAAAGTCGCCGTCGGAACGGTGTAAACGGTTGTGTTTGTCGCTGCTGCTAATGCTGCTTGACCTAATAATCCTGTTGGCATTCTATATCTCCATTAACTGTTTAATAAGAAGTAATTCATAACAAGCGCATCGCCTACAATGCCACCCTTGAAGTTAACTTTACTATTTATGTTAATCTGTTGAGAAGTCGTTGTAGTGATAGTCTGCCCTGCGATATAAATCACACCGGCAGTGAGGGTATTTACGTTCAAAGTACTACCGCCACCGCCAATTTGGCTATTAATATACGCTTTGATTGCTCGCTGTGTTGGTACTACAGTATCCGAATCTTGCGTAAAGAATGGATCTGTGGAGAATTCTGTAATTGTTGCTCCAGAACCTCCTAGCGCCACAGAACCTAGTGACAACTCATTCAAACCTGCGATATTAAATGCGTCGGCATTCAACGTAGCAACACCAGTGCTCTGTTCGACGTTAAACAAACCGCCTACTCTAAAGTTACCGTCCTGGTCTGTAGAAGTCCAGAATACTCTGCCGCCGCCCGAACCGCGTGTTTCTTGTGCCGGTATAGGATCATTTAATGGTAATCCTGGATAATTGGATTCAGTGAAATCACCTGTTCCGATATCAAGGAAATCGTGGCCTGTTAAACGAACCTGTGAATAACGTCTACGTATTGTCGTAGATGTATTGTGTTCTGGTGCTTCGGCTGCACCGATCGCTGGACTTAACTGCAATGTTGCTGTGTAAGTGCCGTCGGCAGCAGGTAATAGGTTAGTTACGTTAACCAATCTATACCATACATCATCAATACCGGCGATTTGCACGTTTGAACCAGTTTTTGGTACAGCAGTCAATCCTTTGAATGCTACGAATGCAGTTATTTGATAATTATCAGCATAACCATCGCCTGTTAGTTCTACTGAAGCAGCAGTATAGTTCGAACCTCTATTTGTAAATGTAGGTTGAGCCAATGCTCCATTGCCTATTCTTACCCCAAGTGCTGCTTCTACTCCTGTGTTGTTAGGATCTATAATTGTCAACGTTGGTGCAGTTAAGTATCCTGAACCTGGTTCGAGAATTCTCACACCGGTAATCTTATTATTACCTACTACTGCTTTGGCTCTTGTTCTTGCACCTTGTCTAATATTCAGTGCTCCTTGAGAAGCAGTGGCTAACACTACCCAACGAGGCGTTCCTGATGGATTACCTAATGCTGACGCCACGTAAGATTTACTGGTGTGCGCTAACATACTACCGCTTCCTGTACTTAGAGTAAAATTGGATCCTCCGGAGGTGGTTGAAATCGTAAACTGTGTACTGTTTTTTACACTGGTTACAAAATAATATCCGTTAGTATCAAATCTTACTCCTCCGAATATTTCAGATCCTGCCGAATCTCTAATAAATCTTATTCTATCTCCCACCTGCATGTTAGAAGTACCACTAGAAGTTGTTAACAGATTAGAATCTAATTGCCAGTTGTTGCTGGTAGCAGATGTAGTTCCACCTGTAGCGAGTGCTACATAACGCTCGTTGCCGTAGGCCGCAGTATTCCAGTTAGCGGTAGACGATAGAGCAGGTCCTTCAACCCATGTTACACCGTTTGTAGAGTAGGCTGTTCTATTGCTGTTGTAAGCAAATGCTGTAAATGCACCACCGCCATAAACTACTTTGTTCCAACGTGCTGCTGCACCTGGCATTGTTGCTGCGGTCCAAGTAGTTCCGTTGGTTGAGTAAGCAGCGGCTGTGCTTGTATTAGCAGCATTTCCTGATACTGCAACAAATCGGCTGTTGCCATAAGCAATAGAACTCCAATATTGAGCACTTGGGAAACCAGTCGCGTTGGCTGTCCATGTCAGACCGTCTGTGC